>LBJMR02800__coassemble_192_pt1 | contig 91264 bp, 78 predicted proteins | sample LBJMR02800__metabat2_high_PE_029 | metagenome-assembled genome bin LBJMR02800
TATCCTACACGGGGAGGTTTTTTGTCTATTGTCTACTTTTTACGGACCTGTTCAGGCCGGGGGGCAGTTTTTGGTTTATTGGTTCGGTTCAAACCGCTTTGGGAGCGGTCATTCTGCAGCCTCAATCAGGTACAGGTGAGAGGCAAAATCCCCTTCCGAGGCGGGGTCCTCGTCGGTGGTGACGAGGCCGGCGCGCATCAGCTCGTCGCCGTAGGCGGTGACGGGCTGGCCCGCGGCGCGGGCCCCGCTGCCCAGCCGGGTGACGCGGTAGAGGCGGTCGGGGTCGAGGCCCGCCAGCCGCAGCCGGCAGTATCCGGCGTTGACCTCCTGCAGGATCAAATACTGGCCCACCAGGGCGGTGAGCTGGTCGGAGGACACCGTCATCCAGGCGGCCTCGTTGCCCTCAAAGGGGCTCTTGAGTCGCCAGAAGGTGCCGAACTGCAGCAGCTCGCGGTATTGCTTGACGAAGGCCACCTGCCGGGCCACCAGGTCCTGGCCGTGCTCGCCCAGGGCGGTCAGGTCCAGCTCGTAGCCAAAGGCCCCGAAAATGGCCACGTTGGCCCGCATGGTCAGAGAGGTGATCCGGCCCACCTGATGGTTGGGCGCGGCGGCCACATGGGCCCCCATGCTGGACACGGGATAGACGAAGGAGGTGCCGTACTGGATGCGCAGCCGCTCCACCGCGTCGGTGTCGTCGCTGGTCCAGCACTGGGGCGCGCAGGCCAGCATCCCCGGGTCGAACCGGGCCCCGCCCGAAGCGCAGGACTCGAACAGGATGTGGGGGTAGCGCTCGGTCAGCAGCCGGTACAGCCGGTACACCCCCAGGATGTACTTGTGCAGCACCATGCCCTGGGCGTCGCTGGCCGCCGTGCAGGAATAGGCGTCGCTGATGCTGCGGTTCATGTCCCACTTGATGTAGTCTATCGGCGCGCCGTCCAGCACGCTGCACAGCCGCGCAAGGATCCAGTCCACGACGGCGGGGTTGGAGTAGTCCAGCACATACTGGAAGCGGCCCTGCTGGGGGCGGCGGCCCGGCTCATGCAGCACCCAGTCGGGGTGCTCGTTCCACAGGGCGGTGCCGGCGTTCACCATCTCGGGCTCGATCCACAGCCCGAACAGCAGGCCCATCTCGTGCAGCTTTGCCCCAAAGCCCTGGATGCCGTCGGGCAGCTTTTCGTAGTTGATCTGCCAGTCGCCCAGGCCGCCGTGGTCGTCGTTGCGGTTGGTGAACCAGCCGTCGTCCAGAACGAACAGCTCGATGCCCAGGCGCTTGGCCTCGGCGGCAAGACCCAGCAGTTTTTCTTCGGTAAAGTCGAAATAGGTGGCCTCCCAGTTGTTCACCAGGATGGGGCGGACTTTGTCCCGCCACTCGCCCCGGGCCAGCCGGGTGCGGTAGAGCTGGTGGTAGGTCTGGGACATCCCGTTCAGGCCCTGTTCAGAGTAGACCAGCACCGCCTCGGGGGTGGTGAAGCGCTCGCCCGAATGCAGGTCCCAGCGGAACCCCTGGGGATGGATGCCCATGGTCACACGGGTGACGTGGTAGGGGTCCACGTCGGCCTGGGCGGCAAAGTTGCCGCTGTACACCAGGCTGAAGCCGTACACCTCCCCCGCGAACTCGGTGGTCTCATGCCGCTTGAGGGCGAGGAAGGGGTTGAAGTGGTGGCTGGAGCAGCCCCGCAGGGAGTACACCCCCTGCACGCCGTGGGCCAGCGGCCGGGTGACGACGTGGCGCTCCCGGGCCCAGGCGCCGGTCAGCTCCACCAGGTCGTAGTCCATGTCGGGCAGGTCGAGGCAGAAGCTCATGGCCCGGTCCAGACGCAGCGTGCCTTCGCCGGTGTAGCCAATGACGGCGTGGCGGGTCAGGACAGGCAGCCCCTCGTACAGGGTGTAGACCAGGTCCACCGTGACGCCGGCCAGCGCATCGGCCAGAGTGACGGTCAGGGTGACGGCCTCGTCGGGGGATTCCACATAGGTGGAGGGCAGTTCGCCGCCTTCCAGGGGCGGCTTGCCCGGCGCGATGGTGTGGGACTGGTAGTGCAGGTCCAGCAGGCGGCTGCCGTTGGGCGCGGCGGCGTCCAGCGCGGGCAGATGGATGTCGCCCGTGCCGCAGGTGGGGTACTCCTGCTTGATGTGCTCGAGGGAATAGGCGGGCTCCCCGTCGAAATAGTGCACCGACATGGAGCGGTAAGCCGTCTCGAACAGGTGGTCAAAATCGGGGCGGTCGTGGATGGCCCTGCCGTAGTACAGCTGGCCCAGATGGCCGCTGGGCAGGACTTTGAAGATGTAGCTGATCCAAGCGTTGTGCAGATGGAAGGTCTGGCTTTCCTTGTGAAATTCGATTGCCATGGCTGCAGATCCTTTCTTATCTCTATCCTGTGGCAGACACATGAAAAAGGGGGCCAGACCTGCGGGCCTGGCCCCTGTGTGTGTCTTTAGACTGATTATACACCATGTTCCCGGCAGTCTTCAATAACAATGGGGCGCATGGGATAAAATTCTGCCCGGCCGGCAAAGGGCGCGGCGGCCACGCGGCTGCTCTGGCCGAAGATGCGGCTGGCCAGCACGGCCTCGCCGTCGTTGACAAAGGCTTCGAGGGCGGAGCCGTCCAGGAACAGGTCCAGTGTGTCCAGCCGGTCCAGCTTCATCCGGCGGACGGTGCGCCCCGCCCCGCAGCTGCCCGAGAGGTCCAGCGTCAGCACCTTGCCGGCGGCGTCGTAGGAGAGCAGGCCGTCCTCGAACAGATGCAAAGACACGTCCTGCCCCGGCTGGGGGTGCAGCACCAGCTCGCACCGGCGGCTGTCCCATGCCGCGCCGGCATCGCAGCCGGCCGCCTGGCATTCACCCCGAAGGGCCCGCAGTTCCCGCAGGGGCCGCTGGCAGGGCCGGCCGTTCTCCCAGGTCAGTTCCCGCGGCAGGGCGATCACCTGGTCCCAGCCGTGACCGGCGGCGGGGGTGCGGCCGTAATCCGCCTCCGACATCCCCATCCAGGCGATGAGCAGGGTGCGTCCGTCCGCCGCCCGCAGGCTGCGCACGGCGTAAAAGTCAAAGCCATAGTCAAAGGAATGGAAGGCCCCCGCCGCGGCGCCGGCGTCCAGCCGGCCGGACAGTTCAAAGCAGCCGCACTGGTGGGCGTTCTGGTATTCGTATTCCTGATGGGGGATGCCCTGAGGCGAGCAGAGCAGCAGCTGCTGGCCGTTCAAGCAGGCATAGTCGGGGCACTCCCACATATACCCGAAGGGTTCGGGGGTGCGGACGGTGTGCACATGGCGGAAATGGACCCCGTCCCCACTGGCATAGACCAGCAGACAGCCCTCGTCGGCCTGGGTGCGGGCTCCCAGCAGCATCAGGACCTGCCCGTCCTGCCGCAGCATCTGGGGGTCCCGCACATGGCAGGTGGCCCAGTCGGGGAAGTCCTCGTTGGTCAGCAGCAGGGTCTTATTGGTAAAGTGGACGCCGTCGGCACTCTCCACCCGCAGGACGTTCTGCTCCCGGCCGGCGTGGATGTAATCGAAGACGCCGTGGTGGCGGACGTTGCCGGTGTAGTAGAGATAGAGCTTGTCCCCATCCACCAGGGCCGAGCCGCTGTAGACGCCGTCCCGGTCGCGGGCGGTGTCGGGAAAGATGGCGGTGGTCTCCCGGCGGTAGTGGACAAAGTCCCGGGTGGAGTAGTGGCCCCACACGCAGGAAGTGCGCTGGGTGGTGAGGCAGCCCAGAGGGTTGGTGACGTAAAAGATATGGTACACGCCGCCCACCTGGCACAGGCCGTCGGGGTCGGCGAGGGTGCCGGACAGGGGGCTGAGGTGATAGGCAGGCCGCCAGGGGTCGGGCGGGAGCTCGGCCATGCGGGCGTAAGCCTGGGCGATCTGGGCGGGATAGGTCGGGTTTTCCATGAGACGCCTCCTGATAAGCCCGAACGCCCGGGCGGCGGTGTGCGGCTCAGGCGGTCAGGGATGGATGTATGGGTATTTTAGGCCCGCTTTTTCGCGGTGGCCTTGCCAAAGATGACGGTCAAAGCCATGCCGATGCCCAGGGCGATGAGGTGGGCGATGATGTAGTTGATATAGCCGCCGTTTGCGGGGTCGCAGATGGCCAGGCCGGGCAGGGCGGTGGTGCCGAAGCCCAGGGCCGCCAGGTTGGTGAAGAAGGCGTAAGCGCCTGCGCACGCGCCGCCGATGCAGCCGGCCACCAGCGGGAACTTATACCGCAGGTTGACGCCGAAGATGGCGGGCTCGCTGATGCCGAACAGGGTGGAAATGAAGGAGGGGATGCACAGCTCCTTGACCTTGTTGTTCTTGAAGTTGAGGACGAGGTAGCCCAGCACGGCGCCGCCCTGGCCCATCAGGGCCACGCTCATCAGCGGGTTGAGGAAGTTGCGGCCGGTGTCCGAGAGCAGCTGCGCCTCGATGGCGCCGAAGATATGGTGCAGGCCGGTGATGACGATGATCTGCTGGACGCCCGCAAAGACCATGTAGCCGATGACGCCCAGGTTCTGGGTCATCCAGACCAGGCCGTTGGTGATGCCGTTGGACAGCAGGCGGCCCACAGGGCCCACGATGGTGAACAGCAGGACGGTGGAGATCAGCACCGAGCACATGGGGCTGAACAGCAGCTTGACCACGTCGGGGATCTTTTTGTCAAAGAAGATGTCCAGCTTGGCGATGACGAAGCCCATCATCAGGGCGATGATGATGCCGCCCTGGAAGCCCACCAGCTCGATGTCAAAGCCGAACAGGCTGATGGTCTGCACGTCCACGATGCCCTTGGCGGCGTCGTAGGCGTTGGCCAGCGAGCTGTCCAGCATGATGGCGCCCATGACAAGGCCCAGGATGGGCTTGCCGCCGTAGCGCTTGCAGGCCGAATAGCACACCGCCAGGGGCAGGATGCTGAAAATGCCGTTGGAAGCCAGGCTGACCAGCTTGTTGATGGCAAAGAGGGTGGCGTTGCTTTCCACCACGTCCCACTGGCTGAGCACGCCGGTCAGGCCGCTGAGCAGGGCCGCCGCCAGGATGCCGGGCATGATGTCCACGAACACGTCGGACAAAGACTTGATGATGGCCTGCAGGGGGTTCATCTTCTTGGCGGCCTCGGCCTTGACCTCGGCCATGGAACTGCCGGCGGTGCCGGTATACTGGCTGAACACCTCGTAGATCTCGTTCACCAGGCCCGCGCCGAAGATGATCTGCAGCTGGTTGCCCGCGATGAACTGGCCCTTGACGAGGTCCACGTCCTCCAGCTTTTCGCGGTCCACCTTATCGTAATCCTTCAGCACGATGCGCAGCCGCGTTGCGCAGTGGGTGCTGGCCACGATGTTCTCTTTGCCGCCGACCAGGCCGACGATCTGCTTGGTGATCTCAAGGTAGCGCTGCTGCTTGTCAGCGCCGCCGGCTTTTTTCTCGCTCATGCTTGTTCCTCCTGAAAAGTCCGCCGCCCTGCCGGGAGACGTGTGTTTGGCTGTGTGTCGGAACCGGTTCTGATTGACTCTAGTATAAATGCAGAACGTAAATAAGTCAATTATTGAAATCTAACAAAAAATATCTCGTAATTTTGTGGAACCGGTTCTCGTCAAAGTGTACAAAATATTGCGCACAATTCTCTATTTGACGGGTTTGTGCGGCTGTGCTACAATAAAGAAAATTTGAAAATGGTGATTTCACACATTTTCATACAGAAAATAAAGCATCAGGGGGTAAGCGTTATGGCCGATCACCGGTCTACCATCAACGATGTGGCAAAAAGGGCAGGGGTGTCCAAGAGCACCGTCTCCCGCTATCTGAACGGCAAAGGCGTCCGGGAGGGCAACTATGACCGCATCAAAGAGGCAGTCGCCTACTATCATTTCAAAGCGAACCCATTCGCCCGGCTCAGCGCCAAGCGTTCCAACCTGATCGGCGTGATCCTGCCGGGCTTTGATTCCACCACCACGCCCCGCGTCCTGACGGCGATGGACAAATACCTGCGCACCAAGGATTACACCCCGCTCTTTGTCAACACCGAAGGCGATCTGGACTTTGAGGTCCGCAGCCTGGAAAACCTGGAGCGGATGCGGGTGGACGGCATCATCGTGGTGGCCAGCTACATCACGCAGGCCCACCGGGAGCAGGTGGCCCGGATGGATACCCCTGTAGTCTTTTTCGGGCAGGTGTTCGAGGGCGGCGTCTCGGTGGTCAACGACGACTTTGCCGCGGGGGAGGCGCTGGGCCTCTACGTGGCGGGCCGCGGCTACCGGAAGGCGGGCTGCCTCTGGGTCACCGAGCAGGACGAAGCGGTGGGCAAGCGGCGCAAGGAGGGCATCCTGAAAGGACTGGCCGGGTGCGGTGTCACCGGCGTGCGCACCTGGGAGGCGGACTTCACCCTCCAGACCGCCTATACCCGGGCACGGGAGATCCTCACGGGCCCCGACCGGCCTGAGGTGCTGCTGTGCGCCACCGACCGCATCGCCTACGGCGTCTACAAGGCCGCCCGGGAGCTGGGGCTGCGCATCCCGGAGGACATCGCCGTGACCGGTTTCGGCGGCTACGAGACCAGCGAGCTGATGACCCCGCCTCTGACCACCGTCTGCTTCGATGTAGAGACGGCCGCCTGCGTCTGCGCCGACACCGTCCTGAAGCTGTTGGAGGACGAGCCGGTCAGCCAGACCCAGCTGGTGGGGTACCACTGCATCCCCGGCGAAAGCGTATAAATCGTTTGAAACACAGGCCCCTCCCCAAAGGGGAGGGCGCATGAAAGGAGAGAGGTCTCATGCAGGCAACCATTCACAACGAATTTTTGACCCTTACGGTGGACACTCACGGCGCGGAGGCGGTCAGCGTCCGCAACGCCGCCGGAGAAGAAATGCTCTGGCAGGCGGACAAATCGGTCTGGGGGCGGCACGCGCCCATCCTGTTCCCCTGGACGGGCAAGCTGGCAGGGGGCATCCTGACCCACGCGGGCAAGAGCTACAAGGGCGGGCAGCACGGCTTTGCCCGGGATCTCGAGCACACGCTGCTGGAAGCCGGCCCCGACGTCATCCGCATGGAGCTGCGGGCCGACGACGAGATCAAGGCGGCCCGCTTCCCCTATGACTTTGTCCTGACCAGCACCTTCCGGCTGGAAGGCAAGACGGTCTGCCACACCCTGACGGTGGAAAACCCCGCCGGCGCGGCCGAGCCTCTGCCCTTTGGCATCGGGTATCACCCGGCTTTCAACGTCCCCTTTGACGACAAGCACACCATCGCCGACTACGAATTCCGCTTCGACCGGCCCGAAAGCCCCGTCATCCTGGACGCCCGGCCCAACGGCCTGCTGAGCGGCAAGTGCTTCTACCAGTGGAAGAACGCCGCCGCCATCCAGCTGGAAGAACATATGTTCGACAACGACAGCTTCTGCATGGCGGGGCTGCGCAGCAAGACCCTCGGCCTGTATGAAAAGGACACCGGCCGCAACATCACCTGTGACATTGCGGATTATCCCTACACCCTGATCTGGAGCGCCCGGTCGGAACCCATGCGCTTTGTCTGCATCGAGCCATGGCACAGCCTGCCCGCCGCCGAGGCGGACGGCCCGTCCTGGCGCAAGCGCGCTGCCGCCGCCATCCTGGCCCCGGGCGAGAACTGGCAGACCACCCTGCGCACCACCTTTGACCGTTGAGCGGCCTGAAAGCGTTTCTGGCGGCCCACCGGGCGGCCCTGCTGGGGCTGGCCGGGGCGTTGGCGGCGCTGGCGCTGTTCTGGGCAGCCCGTTCCAGCCGCGCCGCCATGGACTGGTGGGTGGAGTCCGTTTCGATGCCGGTCAAGCGGGCGCTGGGCGCGGTGTGCGACCCGCTGCCCTTCAGCGTCTGCGAGGCCGGGGCCACGTTGCTCATCCTCGGGGCGGTGGGGCTGCTGGTCCGCGCCATTTGGCGGGCGGCCCACGGCCAGCCTGCCGCACTGGGCGCGTTTGGGCTGCATCTGGCCGTGCTGCTGTTGTGGGGGTACGCCGGGGTGTGCGCCCTGTGGGGCACCCAGTATTACGCCGCCAGCTTTGCCGAAAAGGCGGGTATGGAAACTGCCCCGGTCAGCGCGGCCCAGCTGGAAGCAGTGACCCGCTACTTTGGCCGGCAGGTGGCAGCCTGCGCGAACAGCGTCCCGCGGGACGAGGCGGGCCGCTTTGCCGTCAGCCGTGAGGACATCATGGCGGACACGGCGGGCCTCTATGACGGCCTGACCGGCCGCTGGGCCTTTCTGGAAGGGCCCGACCGCCGGGCCAAGCCCGCTTTCTACTCCAAACTCATGAGCGCCTGGGGCTTTACCGGGTACCTGTGTCCCCTCACCGGGGAGAGCACCCTGAATGTGGACTGCCCCGAGGTGTTCCTGCCTGTGACCATCGCCCACGAGTACGCCCACCAGCGGGGCGTCGCCGCCGAGCAGGAGGCCAATTTTGTGGGCATCATGGCGTCCATCGCCAGCGGCCGCCCCGCCTACGTCTACTCGGGCTGGCTGTACGGCTACCAGCACCTGTCCAATGCCCTTTACCGCGCCGACCCCGAGGTTGCGGCGGCCTGCATGACTGAACTGCCCGCCGCCGCCCGCGCCGACTTTGCCTACAACAACGCCTATTGGGCATCGTGGGAAGGCCCCGTCCGCGAGGTGGGGGAGACGGTCTACGACAGCTTCCTGCGCAGCTACGGCCAGGAGCTGGGGATGCAGAGCTACGGCGCCTGCGTCGATCTGCTGGTGGCGGAATTTTTGCCCCTGGCTTGAACAGCAAAACCCCCGTCCAGACGGACGGGGGCATTTTTGTATCTTGGTTCAGCTGTGCGGGGGCGGTTTACATCAATAGGCCACGCCCCAGTAGATCATGGTCTTGGCGGGTTTGCCGCAGACGGGGCAGACGTCGCTGATCTGCTCCTGCTCGAAGGGCATACAGCGGCTGGACAGGCCCGCTTCTTCCTTCATCTTCAGCTCGCAGTCGAGGTCGCCGCACCACATGGTCTTGATGTAGCCGGTGTCGGCGGCGGCCAGGGCCTTGACCTCGTCCATGGTCCGGGCGGCCCAGGTGCGCTTTTCGCGGTTTTCCAGGGCGCGCTGGTACAGGTCGCGGGTCAGGCTGTCCAGCAGGGCGGGGATGACGGTGGGCAGCTCGTCCAGGCTGACAAAGGTCTTTTCGCGGGTGTCGCGGCGGACCAGGACGCACTGGTTCTTTTCCAGGTCCTTGGGGCCCAGCTCCAGGCGCAGGGGCACGCCCTTCATCTCCCACTGGCTGAACTTCCAGCCGGGGGCGTTGTCGCTGTCGTCCAGCTTGACCCGGGCGTACCGGCCGATGCTGGCGGCCACCTCGGCGGCCTTTTCGGCCACGCCGGGCTTGTGGGGCGCGATGGGCACCACCACCACCTGCCAGGGCGCAATGGCCGGGGGCAGGATCAGGCCGTCGTCGTCGCCGTGGGTCATGATGATGGCGCCCACCAGACGGGTGGAAACGCCCCAGCTGGTCTGGAAGGGGTAGTGCAGCTGGTTGTCCCGGCCGGTGAAGGTGACGTCGTAAGCGCGGCTGAATTTGTCGCCGAAGTAGTGGCTGGTGCCGCTCTGCAGGGCCTTGCCGTCCTTCATCATGGCCTCGATGGTATAGGTGGCCTCGGCGCCGGCAAACTTTTCCTTGTCGGTCTTGCGGCCCTTGACCACGGGGATGGCCAGGTCGTCCTCACAAAAGCTGGCGTAGCAGTTCAGCTGGGCCATGGTCTCGGCCTCGGCTTCGGCGGCGGTCTCGTGGATGGTGTGGCCCTCCTGCCACCAGAACTCCCGGCTGCGCAGGAAGGGGCGGGTGGTCTTTTCCCACCGGATGACGCTGCACCACTGGTTGTACTTCATGGGCAGCTCACGGTAGCTGTGCAGCACCCGGGACCAGTGGTCGCAGAACATGGTCTCGCTGGTGGGGCGGACGGCCAGCCGCTCTTCCAGCTCCTCGCTGCCGCCCATGGTCACCCAGGCGGCCTCAGGGGCAAAGCCCTCCACCAGCTCGCCCTCTTTCCGCAGCAGGCTCTCGGGGATCAGCACCGGCATGGCCACGTTCTCGTGGCCGGTGGCCTTGAAGCGGGCGTCCAGGTTCTTCTGGATATTCTCCCAGATCGCCTGGCCGTAGGGCCGCAGGATGATGAAGCCCTTCACGCTGGAATACTCCACCAGTTCGGCCTTGACGCAGATGTCGGTGTACCACTGGGCGAAGTTTTCTTCCTGGCTGGTGATGGCCTGGACCAGCTTTTTCGTCTCTTTTGCCATTCTATTTCCGTTCCTCTCTGTCATGGCCGTGCGCCAAAGGGGGGCGTGGCCCTCCTTCCGCCCCGGCCCGAAATCAAAAGCGGGGCAGGGGATGCGCCGCCTTTAGGCCAGCTGGCTGTCCACAAAGCGGACCACGTCGCCGACGGTGTGCAGGTTCTCGATGGCGTCGTCGGGCACCTCGATGCCGAACTCGTCCTCCAGGGTCATGACCATGTCCACGATGTCCAGGCTGTCGGCGTCAAAATCGTTCAGCAGGTCGCTGTCCATGGTGATCTGGCTGGCGTCCACGCCCAGCTGCTCGGCCAAAAAGCCGCGGATCTTCTCAAAAGTGCTCTCCATAAGGGGTTCTCTCCTTTTATTCGTTCCTCTTTTTTCGGTGCCCGGCACAGCCGCTGCACAAAAGTTCCTCTTATGTTTATAGCGTAAGGGCCTGCTGTTGTCAAGCCCTGTTTTGCGATTCTGGCGAAAATTGCCCCTGACGCTTGTCAGAAAGCGGTTTGGCTATTATAATAGTAGGGAACGCACAGGAGACCGGCCCGGCGCCGCGCTCCGTTTTTGCAAGGGGAGGGATACCATGGACTTAGCCTTTACCAAGATGCAGGGCTGCGCCAACGACTATATCTACCTGGACTGCCGTGCCGCCGGCCTGCCGCAGCAGATCGAGGCGCTGGCCCGGAAATGGTCGGCCCGGCACTTTTCCATCGGGGCGGACGGTATCGTCTGCATCTGCGCGCCCCAGACGCCGGGGGCTGCGGCTTTCATGCGCATTTACAACGCCGACGGCAGCGAAGGCAAAATGTGCGGCAACGGCATCCGCTGTGTGGCCGAGTGGCTGCGCACCCACGACGCCGCCTGCGCCGCCCGGGACGAACTGCTGATCGACACCCTGAGCGGCCCCAAGACCCTGCGCTGGCAGGGCGAAGGCCAGTGGCAGGTGGAAATGGGCTGCTACAGCGCCATGGCCGCCGGCCTGCCCGCCGTCCATATGGGGCCGGGGCCTCTGGTGGGCTGCACTCTGTCCGCCGCCGGGCGGGACTGGAACGTCACCTGCATCAGCGTGGGAAACCCCCACTGCGTCACCGTGGTGGAGGATGTGGACGGGATGGACCTGGCCGCCGTGGGCCCCGCCTTTGAGCGGCATGAAAATTTCCCCGAGCGGATCAACACCGAGTTCGTCCAGAAGCTGGACGATACCCGCATCCGAATGCGGGTGTGGGAGCGGGGCAGCGGGGAGACCTGGGCCTGCGGCACGGGGGCCTGCGCCTCGGTGGCCGCCCTGACCGAGCTGGGACTGGTGCCCGCCGGAGAGGACATCCGGGTGGAGCTGCGGGGCGGCGATCTGACCATCCGGGTGCTGCCCGGCCGCCGCCTGCTGATGACCGGCCCCGCCGTCACCGTCTGCGAAGGGACCGCAAAACTGTAAAGAGAGGGATACCACCATGAAAATGAACCAGCATTACAATGAGCTCAAAGCCAGCTACCTCTTTGTGGACATCAACCACCGGGTGACGGCTTTCCAGAAAGCCCACCCTGACCGCGAGGTCATCCGGCTGGGCATCGGGGACGTGACCCGGCCCCTGGCGGGCAGCGTGGTCAAGGCCATGCAGGAGGCGGTGGCCGAGATGGGCACCGCCGCAGGCTTCCACGGCTACGGCCCCGAGCAGGGCTATGACTTCCTGCGCGAGGCGGTGCAGGGCTATTACGCCGGCCGGGGCGTCCGGCTGGAGGCGGACGAGATCTTTATCAGCGACGGCGCCAAGAGCGACCTGGCCAACATCCTGGGCCTGTTCAGCGAGGACAACACCGTCCTGGTGCCCGACCCCGTCTACCCCACCTACGTGGACGACAACGTCACCGACGGCCGCAAGATCGTCTATGCCCCCACCAGCGAGGCCAACGGCTTCCTGGCCATGCCCGACCCCGCCGTCAAGGCCGATATCATCTACATCTGCAGCCCCAACAACCCCACCGGCGCGGCCTATAACCGCGATCAGCTCAAGCAGTGGGTGGACTACGCCAAGGCCAACAACGCCGTCATCCTCTACGACGCTGCCTATGAGTGCTTCGTCTCGGAGGAGGGGCTGGCCCGCAGCATCTTCGAGGTGGAGGGCGCGCGGGACTGCGCCATCGAGATCTGCTCCTTCTCCAAGATCGCCGGCTTTACCGGCACCCGCTGCGGCTACACGGTGGTGCCCCATCAGCTGGAGCGGGAGGGCATGAACCTGAACAAGCTCTGGCTCCGCCGCCAGACCACCAAGTTCAACGGCGTGCCCTACATCGTCCAGCGTGGCGCCGCGGCCGTCTTTACCAAAGAGGGCATGGCTGAGATCCAGGCCAACCTGGACTACTACCGTCAGAACGCCAGGGTCATCGCCAGCGCCCTGAACGAGTGCGGCGTCTGGTACTGCGGCGGCCACAACAGCCCCTACATCTGGCTGCGCTGCCCCGGCAACATGGACAGCTGGACCTTCTTCGACTGGCTGCTGGAAAATGCCGGCGTGGTGGGCACCCCGGGCGTGGGCTTCGGCCCCTGCGGCGAGGGCTACTTCCGCCTGACCGCCTTCGGCGACGCCGAAAAGACCCGTGTGGCCGCCCAGCGCATCAAGGACGCCATCCTGTCTCTGAGCAAGTGAGGGAGCTATGATTTTTGATACCCTGAACAACCTGCCCAATTATCTGGGCATCAGCCGCAACCTGGACACCGCCATCGAGTACATCATGGCCCGGGACATTGCCACCCTGCCCGAGGGCCGCACCCGTGTGGACGGGGACGCCGTGGTGGCGGAAGTCCGCACCCTGACCCCCCAGAGCGGGGAAAAGGTGGACTTCGCCTGCCACGAAGGCCGCCTGACCCTGCTGACCGACCTTGCCGGCAGCGAGATGTTCGAGGTCTCCCTGGGGGACTTCGCGGTCAAAAAGCCGGCGGGGGAGGACGTGCCCGCCTATGGCAGCGCGCCCACCAGCGCCGCCGGGATGCTGTGCGAGGGGCGGTTCGCCCTGTTTCTGGCTGGCGAGCCCTACAAGACGGGCATCAAGGCCCAGGGCTGCGGCAAAGTCAAACAGGCGGCCTTCCTCATTGCCCTGGACGAGGACGGGGACGGCCAAGAAACGGAAGCCTGAACAAGCACCCATCGTGTAAAATGGAGGGGATGTCGCTATGAAGATCGAGACCATCGAGACCCCGCGCCTGGCGCTGCGCGGCTTTACGCCCGAGGACGCGCCCTTTGCCATGAGCCTGTGGAACGACCCGGAGACCGGCCGCTGGCTGTCCGACCCTGCCCTGGAGGCTATCCCGGATCTGGAAGCCTACACCAAGTCGATCGAGGGGCTGGGCGATTCGCTGGACTGCTGCCATCTGGTGGCGGTGGACCGGGTGTCCGGCCAGCGGATCGGCACCTGCAGCTTTGTGCCCGAGAACAGCGGCCGCAGCTATGACATCGCCTACGCCGTCCACCCCGACTTCCAGCGCCAGGGCTACGGCACCGAGATCGTGGAAGGGCTGATCGGCTATGCCCGCTCCCGCCGGGCCAATGCGGTGACCATCTGCATCGCCCAGGAAAACGCGGCCTCCAACGCGCTGGCCCGCAAGGTGGGCGCCCTCATCATCGCCGAGGGCAGCTACACCAAAGGCGGCACCAACGAGGTGATCCCCGACTACATCTACGAACTGAAACTGTAAAAGCGTGTCTGGCGACACGCTTTAGGGGGAACCCATTTCTGCGCGCAGTCGCGCGACAGAAATTCCTTCCCCCTAATGGTTGCGGTTCCCTGCATTTTCTGCACGCCAAAAATGGCGCTTGAAAATGGCAGACCGCTGCCCCTGCTCCGCTTCGGCTGTTTCATCCGCAGGATGCGCCTCAGCTGCGCAGTCCCTGGGGACAAAATTTGCCGCTGAACCATGCACTCGGCCTGGCGGCCTCGCACACTCTCAGCGGCAAATTTCCCTGTATGTGTCCCGTCCATCCGCACATGTCGGCTGGACGGGACTTTTGTTGCGCAAAAAACGCCCCCGCGTCCGGATCAGGATGCGGGGGCGTTGCTGTGCCGGGAATGTTACTCGGTGGATTTGGGGTCGGTCAGCAGCTCTGCAACGGAGGGCACCAGCGCGCCCAGGTTCTGCAGCTCGGAGGGGATGATGATCTTGGTGGCTTTGCCGTTGGCCACTTTGGCCAGCGTATCGAGGCTGCGCAGGGCGATCACCTTGCCGTCGGGGTCGGCCTCGTTCAGCAGGCGGATGGCGTCCGCTTCGGCCTTCTGCACTGCCAGGATGGCTTGGGCCTCGCCCTCGGCTTCGAGGATGCGCTGCTGCTTGATGGCGTCGGCCCGCAGGATGGCGGCTTCCTTCTCGCCTTCGGCGGCGGTGATGGCGGCCTGCTTTTCACCCTCGGCCTTGAGGATGACGGCGCGCTTTTCGCGCTCGGCCTTCATCTGTTTTTCCATGGCGTCCTGGATCTCAGCGGGCGGCATGATGTTCTTGACCTCCACCCGGTTGACCTTGATGCCCCACTTGTCGGTGGCCTCGTCCAGGATGGCGGTGATCTTCGAGTTGATGACGTCCCGGCTGGACAGGGTGTGGTCCAGCTCCATCTCGCCGATGATGTTGCGCAGGGTGGTGGCGCACAGGCTCTCCAGCGCGGCGATGGGCTGGTTGACGCCGTAGGTATACAGCTTGGCGTCCATCACCTGGAAGAACACCACCGTGTCGATCTGGATGGTGACGTTATCCCGGGTGATGACGGGCTGGGGCGGGAAATCGCCCACCTGCTCTTTCAGGCTGACCTTTTTGGCCACCCGCTCGATGAAGGGGATCTTTACATGGAGGCCGGCCTCCCAGGTGGAAGAATAGACGCCCAGCCGCTCGATGACAAAGACGGTGGACTGGGGCACGATGACGATGTTGGTCACCACAATGAGGACGACCACAAGAATCAGCGCCAGGATCAGGAAAAACAGGACAATAGGCATAACGGGTACACTCCTTTCTGGGGTCAGTTGGGCTGAACGGGCGTTTCGATGGGGACAGGCTCAACGATCAGGGTGGTGCTGCGGATGGCGGACACCCGGCACTTGTCGCCGGGGGCAAAGGCTGCGCCGGGCACGGCCTGGGCATTCCAGTCCACGCCGTCCAGCCGGGCACGGCCTGGGGCATCGTCGGTGACAGGGGTCAGCACCGTGGCCGTGCGGCCGATGTTCAGATCCCCGTTGGTGGGGGTGAGGGGCCGGCGCAGCTTGGCTGCCAGCGGCCGCAGGGCCAGCAGGCAGAGGATGCTCACCGCCACAAAAATGACCGACTGGACCCGCAGGCTGTCGGTAAAGATGCAGCTGATGAGGGCCGCAGCCCCGCCCACTGCAAACCACACCGACACCAGGTTGAAGGTGGTGGCCTCGATGAACACGAGGACAATGGTGGCGATCAGCCACCCAATGGCTTGAAGCATAGATACTCCTTCCTTGATGGGGTACGGTGAACCATGCCGTACCTTTCTCTTATCATATTCGTTTCCAGGGGCCAGGTCAAGTGTTTTTGGCTGGAAGGTCCGCCCGGCCCCTGAAGTTTGGAAGAAACGACAAAAAATCCCGGCACATTTTGGCGTGCCGGGCAAAAATTGCGTGCAATTTTTCAAAAGATGCTGAAAACTGAGGGAAAAACTCCGCCCCTTTTTAGATATAATCGTAATAGCTGTGGTTGGGGTTATGGCCCAGCTCCTCCACCGTGATGGTGAAGCCCATGGGGTTCACCTCGGTGAATTTGCCGCTGGCCAGCCGCTCCACGATCAGGTGGTCGGTGCGGTTGGCGATGATCTCGGCGGTCTCGTCCTCGCCCACCCGCTGGTAGTGCAGGATGCCCCCCTCGGCCCGCAGCACCCGCAGCTCCCCCTCCCGGAAGGCGTCGCAGGTGCGGCGCAGCTCGGCCAGCTGGCTGATGACCGGGCGCAGCCGCTCCTCGTGGCTGTCCCAGAGGTAAAAGCCACGGTTGAAGGGGTCGCGGTAGCCCTGCATGGCGATCTCGTCGCCGTAGTAGACGCAGGGCACCCCCGGCAGGGTGAAGATGATGGCGTAGGCCATTTTGAGCAGGATCAGCCCTTCCTCGTAGGCTTCGCCGGTGACGCTGCGCCCGCTCTGCCAGGCGCGGCCCCGGCCGTTTGCCGGCTCGTCGGCAATGACGGTCATGGCGCGCTCGGTGTCGTGGGTGGACAGGAAGTTCAGGGCCGTGTGCAGGGCGGGGGCGGGGTAGTGGTCGCAGATGGAGAGGATCTCGTCCATGGCGTCCTCGGCGGGCTTGCCCCGGACAAAGTCCAGCACCGCATTCTTGAAGGGGTAGTTCATGACGCTGTCCAGCCCCTTGCCCAGCAGGTAGGTGCGCCGCTGGCCAAAGCCGTACTTGGTGGTGGCGTCCTCCCACACTTCGCCGATCAGCAGTTTGTCCTCCCCGTGGGCCTTGACGGCGGCGCGGATCTTCTCGATGAAGCTGTCGGGCAGCTCGTCGGCCACATCCAGCCGGAAGCCCGCAGCCCCGCGGTTCAGCCAGGTGTCGATGACGCCGCCTTTCCCGGTGATGAACGCCACATAGGAGGGGTCCTCCTCGTTGACCTCGGGCAGGGTCTCGAAGCCCCACCAGCTGCGGTACCCGCCCTTGTACCAGGGGGCAAAGTCGTACCAGCTGCGGTAAGGCGAGTGCTCGTCCCGCCAGGCGCCGCCGCTGCCGTACCGGCCCTCCCGGTTGAAGTAGAGGCTGTCCGAACCGGTGTGACTGAACACCCCGTCCAAAATGATGCGGATGCCGAAGCGGGCGGCCTCCCGGCACAGCTCCTCAAAGTCGTGGTTGGTGCCCAGCAGGGGGTCCACGTTCATATAGTTGGCGGTGTTGTAGCGGTGGTTGGAGTGGGCCTCAAAGATGGGGTTCAGGTAGAGGTAGGTCACACCCAGCTGATGCAGGTAGGGCAGTTTGAGCTGGATGCCCTTCAGGTCCCCGCCGAAATAATCGTTGTTCAGCAGGCCGCCGGTCTCGTTGGGCTCCCAGGCGGGTTCGGCGTGCTTGTCGGCCTGGTAGAAGCGGTCGGCAAAGGGGATGTGCTTGTTCTCCACTCCTTCGCAGAAGCGGTCGGGGAAGATCTGGTAGAACACCCCGCCCTTGACGTATTCGGGGGTCTCGAAACCGGGCTCGCAGACGGTCAGCTGCCAGCGCTCGCCGTCCTGCCAGGAGAGCACGCCCTGGCCCATCTTGCCCCGGTAGATGCGCCGGAAATCGGTGTACAGGTCGAAATAGTAGAAGTACAGCCCCACGTCGTGGACCTGCACGTCCACCGAAAAGTGGTTGATGCCGGGGGTCTGGCCGTCAAAGTTCATCCGGTAAAAGACGGGCACGTCCCCGGGGCCTTCCTTTTGCAGGACCAGATGGGGGTCCACATAGCCCAGCTCCTGGGGGATGGTCAGGGCCAGGTGCAAAGTCTGCCCGGCGGGCAGCGCGCCGAAGGGGCGCTTATAATAGGTGTCGCAGCTGTTGAACAGGCAATCCACGTTCGGTCGTTCCTTTCAAAAAAGCCCGGAGCGCTTCTGCTCCGGGCTTTGCGTGTCGTAGATAAGTCAGATTGATTCAATTCCGCCCGCGCCGGACGATGCGCAGCGCAGACGCAGCGAAAGGGATGCGGGCCAGGAGGGAGCGGCGCTTCCACCGCATGGCTGCGGACGGAAACACTTTTTCCCGCAAGGCGTCAAGGACCCTTCATTTCACGGTGGGAGCGTACCAAATGTCGTGGGCGTATTCCAGCACGGCGCGGTCGGCGCTGAAGATGCCGCTGTTGGCGATGTTCTTCAGGCTCATGCGGGCCCAGCCCTCGCGGTCGGCGTACAGCCGCTGCAGGTCGGCCTGGGCGCGGCGGTAATCCTTGAAGTCGGCCATGACCATATAGGGGTCGCTGGTGAACAGGTTGGAGGTCACTTCGTGGAAGTTCTCGCCGTTCCAGCCGCGCTCCAGGAAGTTCAGCACCTCGTTGGCGATGTCGTCGCCGGTGATGAAGGAGTTGGGATGGTAGCCCACCCGCTTGAGGCTTTCCACCTCGTTGGTCAGCATACCGAAGATGATCTCGTTCTCACGGCCGGCGGCCTCGGCGATCTCGACGTTGGCGCCGTCCAGGGTGCCCAGGGTGATGGCGCCGTTGAGCATGAACTTCATGTTGCCGGTGCCCGAAGCCTCGGTGCCGGCCAGGGAGATCTGCTCCGACACCTCGGAGGCGGGCATCAGGTGCTCGCTGAGGGAGACGCAGTACTCCTCCAGGTAGACCACGCGCAGCTTCTGGTTGACGGCGGGGTCGTTGTTGATGAGGTCGCCCAGCTTGCAGATCATGCGGATCATCTGCTTGGCCATATAGTAGCCGGGGGCAGCCTTGGCGCCGAAGATATAGGTCTTGGGGATGAAGTCGGCGTTGGGGTTGGCCTTCAGGTACAGGTACTGGGCGGCGATGTTCAGGGCGTTCAGGTGCTGGCGCTTGTACTCGTGCATCCGCTTGACCTGGCAGTCAAAGATGGAGTTGGGGTCGATGACCTGGCCGGTGCTCTTGGACAGGTAGTTGGCGAACTCGGTCTTGTTGGCCAGCTTGATGCGGTTCAGCTCGTTCAGGACGGTGCGGTCGCCGGCGTAGGCGTTCAGCTTGGACAGGGCCGAAGCATCGTGCTTGTACTCGGTGCCGATGGTGTCGTCCAGCAGCTTGCACAGGCCGGGGTTGGCGCCCAGCAGCCAGCGGCGGTAAGCGATGCCGTTGGTCACGTTCTTGAAGGCAGCGGGCTTATACAGATAGTAGTCGTGGAAGACGCTCTGCTTGATGATCTCGCTGTGCAGCTTGGACACGCCGTTGATGCTGTTGGCGGTGTAAGCGCAGATGTTGGCCATGCGGACCTGGTTGTCGCCGATCAGGGCCATATAGTCGATCTTGCCCTTGTCGCCGGGGAACGCCTTGTTCAGCTCGATGCGGCAGCGGCGGTCCATCTCGGCCACGATCTGGTAAATGCGGGGCAGGGTCATCTTGAAGATGTCCACGTTCCACTTCTCCAGGGCCTCGGCCATGACGGTGTGGTTGGTGTAGGAGAAGACCTTCTGGCAGATCTCGAAGCTCTTGTCCCAGTCAAAGCCGCACTCATCCAGCAGGATGCGCATCATCTCGGGGATGGCCAGGGTGGGGTGGGTGTCGTTCAGCTGGATGGCCACCTTGTCAGCCAGGTTCTCGAGGGTACCGTAGGTGGACAGGTGGTTCTGGACGATGTCGCCGACGGAAGCGGCGGACAGGAAATACTGCTGGCGCAGGCGGAGGATCTTGCCCTCCACGTGGTTATCGTTGGGGTACAGGACCTTGGAGATCAGCTCGGCCGAAGCGCTCTTGCTCATGGCGGTGCTGTAGTTGCCCAGGGAGAAGCTGGACATATCAAAGTCGGGGGCCTTGGCCTGCCACAGGCGCAGCTTGGCCACGCCGGGGCCGTCGTAGCCCTGCACGTACATATCGGAGGGGACGGCCATGACGCTGTTGTAGTTCAGGTGCTGCACATAGTGGAAGCCGTGGTCCCAGTTCTCGCGGATCTCGCCGTCGAAGCGGACCTCGATGGCCTGCTCGGGGTGGCTCTTGAGCCAGACCTGGCCGCCGGGCAGCCAGTTGTCGGCCCGCTCCTGCTGCCAGCCGTCCACGATCTTCTGCTTGAAGATGCCGTACTCGTACAGGATCGAGTAGCCGGTGCCGCCGATGCAGGTGGTGGCCATGCCGTCCAGGTAGCAGGCGGCCAGGCGGCCCAGGCCGCCGTTGCCCAGGCCGGCGTCGGGCTCTTCTTCATAAATGGTGTCCACGTTGATGTCGGCGGCGGCCAGGGCGGCCTTGCAGACCTGGTCCAGGCCCAGGTTCAGCAGGCTGACCTTCAGGCTGCGGCCCATCAGGAACTCCATGCACAGGTAGTAGACCTGCTTGGAGCCGGTGCCGATGACCTTGGACTGGAACTTTTTGTAGTTGTCGCTCATCATCTGCCGGCAGATCAGGGCCAGGGCGCGGTAGATCTGCTGGTTGGAGGCAACCGACAGATCCACGCCGTACTCGCTGGTCAGCTTGTTCTGCAGAAGGGTCGAGAATTCTTTCGTCGTCATAGGTGTAATCTCCTGTCAATATGGGGACCGCAGCAGGTGGGATGGATGGGGCGGGCTCGTGGCCCTGCACCGGCTGTACGCCCTAGTAAAGAACAGCGGAAATGGGACGGTAATTCCGCGCGCCGCGCCCGCGTTCATAACACAACGCCTTTATTATAATCGCTTCCCAGGGCGAATGCAAGGAAAACTCGGATTTTTTCCGTATCCTCTATATTTTCGGGCTCAACTTTGTGCTGAAAATACAGAAATTTTCAATTTGCTCTTTCTCTCGGGGCCCAATTATATTATAATAGGGTCAAACAAGTTTGGGCCTGCGGCCCCGCGGCGCCCTCTCTGGGAGGGAAATTCGGGGAGTAATGGCAGGAGAAACTCCTGCGTCCTCGGCTTGTATAGACAAGCGGGCGGGCGCGGGCCGGAAAGTGAGGCTGCTATGGTAAACAAAGTGCGGGTGAACATCGCGGGGGCGCAGTATGCCTTCGCCACGACGGATTCGGAAAAATACATCACCTCTCTGGCCGACAAGCTGGACCGGGACATCACCAAGCTGATGGAAGCAAACCCCAGCCTGCCCGTGACCAAGGCGGCGGTGTTCTGCGCCATGGACTATCTGGACGAGTACCAGAAAAGCACCGGCAGCGCCGAGAATATGCGCAGCCAGATCCAGGACTACATTGCCGACGCGGCCCGGGCCCGCACTGCCGAGGACAAGCTGCGGGCCGAGAACGAGGCGCTGCGCCGGGAAGCCGCGGCCCTGCGGGACCAGCTGGACCGGCTGCGCCGCCATCAGGAAAAAGAGAAAGAAAAGGAAAAAGACAAGGAGCAGCAGGCCCCCGACGCCGGCAACGGCTGACGCGGGGCCTCTATCAAGGGAGAATCCATGGCACAGATCGAGATCCTTGCCCCGGTGGGCAGTGAAGAAATGCTCCGCGCGGCGGTGTACAGCGGCGCAGATGCGGTATATCTGGGCTTTGCGGGCTTCAACGCCCGCAGCGGCGCAGGCAATTTTGACGCGGCCAGCCTCTGTCAGGCGGTCCGCTTTTGTCATGGGCGGGGGGTCAGGGTCCATGTGGCCATGAACACCACCGTCTATGCGGGCGAGCTGGAAAACCTCGCCGCTGCGGTGCGCGCGGTGGCGGCCAGCGGGGCCGACGCAGTCATCTGCCAGGACATGGCGGTGGCCGACCTGTGCCGCCGCATCGCGCCCGGGCTGCCCCGCCACGCCTCCACCCAAATGAGCGTCCATACGCTGGAGGGCGCGCTGGAAATGGCGGAGCTGGGCTTCAGCCGGGTGATCCTGGCGCGGGAGCTGAGCCTCGCCGAGATCGAGCGGATCACCAAAGGCTGCGGCATCGAGACGGAATGCTTTGTGCACGGGGCTTTGTGCATGAGCATGAGCGGCCAGTGCTATATGTCGGCCTTTCTGGGCGGGCGCAGCGGCAACCGCGGCTCCTGCGCGGGGCCCTGCCGCCTGCCGTTTGACGCCAACCCCCTGCCCGAGGGCCGGCCCGGACGGGCCCACCACCTGTCCCTCAAGGACAACTCGGTCATCGACCAGCTGGACAAGCTCCAGGCCATCGGGGTGGCCTCGGCCAAGATCGAAGGCCGGCTGCGCACCCCCGAATATGTGGCGGCGGCGGTGGACGCCTGCCTGGCCGGCCGGGAGAGCCGCGCCTACGACCGCGGGGTGCTGCAGAGCGCCTTCAGCCGGTCGGGCTTCACCTCGGGCTATCTGGACGGAAAGATCGACGGCACCATGTTCGGCACCCGCAGCGAGGCCGACGCCGCCGAAACCCGCCGCGCCCTGCCCGCCCTGCGGGAGCTGTACCGGCGGGAGCGGCCCCGCGTGCCGGTGGACTTCAAGCTGGAAGTGGAGGAGGGCGGCGAAAAGCTGACCGCCGCCGACCGGGAGGGCAGCCGGGCCATCGTCTATGGCGAGACCGAGCCCCAGTCCGCCCGCACCGACCCCGCCGAGGCGCTGCGCCGCAGCCTGGCCAAGACGGGGGGCACCCCCTTCACCGCCGGGGAGATCGAGATCCAGATGGAGGGCGGCCCGTGGTATCTGCCGGGCAGCGCCGTCAACGAGCTGCGCCGGCAGGCGCTGGACGCCCTGCTGCAAAAGCGGGAGGTGCTGTACCCCTGGCCGGTCCAGCTGGTCGAGATGCCGGCCCTGGCCCGCCGCGCTGCGCCGGCCCGGCCTGCCCTCTGGGCCCGGTTTGAAACGTGGGCGCAGACGCCCGCCGAAGCCCTGGACGGGGTGGAAAAGCTGATCCTGCCCTTGGCGGAGGCGGAAAAGGTCCCGGAGGCGTACCGCGCCAAGACCATCTTGGAGCTGCCCCGGGCTATGTTCGGCGGGATGGAGGCGGACACCCTCCGCCGGCTGGAAGCCGCCCGCGGGCAGGGCTTTGCCGGCTTCGAGGCCAACAACATCGCCCATCTGCGCATGGGCCGGGGGCTGACCCTCACCGGCGGCATCGGCCTTAACCTGACCAACCCCCTGGCGGCGCAGGTCTATGCGGACCTGGGGCTGTCGGCCATGCTGGTCCTGCCCGAGGTGCAGGCCGGCGAGATGGCGTTCATCGCCCCCGTCCGGGAGGGACGCCCGGTCCCCACCGGCGCGCTGATCTACGGCCATATGCCCCTGATGCTGACCCGCGCCTGCCCCCTGCACAACGTCCACGACTGCGCCCACTGCAGCCGGGAGGGCGTCCTCACCGACCGCAAGGCCAAAAAGTTCCCGGTGCGGTGCGGGGGAGGGGTGCGCACCATTTACAACCCGGTGCCCCTCTACATGGCCGACAAGCCCGGCGCCCTGCCGGTGGACTACGGCGTGGCCTACTTCACCCTGGAAAGCCGGGAGGAAGTTGCTGCCGTCCTGGGCCGGATCGCCCGGGGCGAACCCTTCGACGGGGACTTCACCCGGGGGCTCTATTATAAAGGTACCAACTGAGCCCGCCATCCAACGAAACGAACAGAAAAGGAATGTGCTATCATGCAGCAAGTCACTGTAAAATATAAAGTATTGGACGCGCGGGCCCATGTGCCCGCCTACGCCACCGCCGGGGCGGCCGCCGCCGACCTGTGCGCCGTGCTGGACGCTCCCCTGACCCTGGCCCCCATGGAGCGGGCTCTGGTCCCCACCGGCCTAGCCATCGAGCTGCCCGACGCGGGCACGGTGGCCCTGGTCTACGCCCGTAGCGGCCTGTCCATCAAGCACGGCCTGTGCATGGCCAACGGGGTGGGCGTCATCGACAGCGATTACCGGGGCGAGCTCCGGGTGCCCATGGTCAACCTGGGCGCGGAGCCCTACACCATCCAGCCCGGCGAGCGGGTGGCACAGCTGTGCATCGCGCCGGTGTGCACGGCGGCCTTTGTCCCTGTGGGTGCCCTGAGCGATACCGCCCGGGGCGAAGGGGGCTTCGGCTCCACCGGCAAGTGAGGGGGAGGCGCGGCAGATGAAACTGATCCTGGCATCGGGCAGCCCCCGCCGCCAAGAACTGCTCCGTTTGTACACCCGGGAGTTTGCGGTGTGCGCGAGCGAATTTGACGAGCGCGCGGTCCGGGCGCCCACCCCCGCCGCCCTGGCCGGAGCGCTGGCCCGGGGCAAGTGCCTGGCGGTGGCCGCCAGCCATCCCGACTGCGTGGTGGTGGGCAGCGACACGGTGGTGGAGCTGGACGGCGAGGTGTTCGGCAAGCCCAAAGACGCCGACGACGCCCGGCGGATGCTCCGGGCCCTTTCGGGCCGGACCCACCAGGTCCACACCGGGGTGTGCGTGTCGGACGGCGCGCGCACCGAGAGCTTTGTGGACACCTGCAAAGTGACCTTTTTCCCCATCCCGGAGGCGGAGCTGGAACGCTGCATCGCCAGCGGCGAGCCCTTCGACAAGGCCGGGGCCTACGCCATCCAGGGCCGCGCGGCCCTCTGGCTGGACCGGCTGGAAGGGGACTATTACACCATCATGGGGCTGCCGGTCAGCCGCACCGCCCGGCTGCTGGACCGCTTCAACCTTGAGAAAAGATGAAAAAACGGAAAAAATCGTTAAAGCACTTGTGAAAAGGGCGCTTTGTGACTATAATAATGGGAGGACTGGCCTGCGCCCGGCAGGGTGCGGGCGGCCTGTAAAAGAGATTTCACAGAGGGGAGCGCCCCTCTTTGACGCATGGATAACGGCAGGCAGGGCAGGACCCCCGGCCTGCGCGGTGTGGTTAGAGGCTACTGGAGAGTAAAGGAGTAAGCTGCGCTATGAGTTTTCTGTCAAAAGATATCGGGATCGACCTGGGTACCGCCAATACCCTGGTGTACATGAAGGGCAAGGGCATCATCATGCGGGAGCCGTCGGTGGTGGCGGTGGACACCCGCAACGATGAAGTCCGCTGCGTGGGCGCGGAGGCTAAGGCCGTCATCGGCCGCACCCCCGGCAGCATCGTGGCGGTCCGTCCCCTGAAGGACGGCGTCATCGCCGATTTTGACATCACCGCCAATATGCTGGAGAACTTTTTGAAAAAGGCCTGCGGCAACAGCCTGTTCGCCCGGCCCCGGGTGGTCATCTGCATTCCTTCGGGCGTCACCGAGGTGGAGCGCCGGGCCGTCCGTGAGGCGACCCTCAAGGCCGGCGCCCGCCAGGTGTCGGTGATCGAGGAGCCCATGGCCGCCGCCATCGGCGCGGGCCTGCCCATCAGCGAGCCCACCGGCAGCATGATTGTGGACATCGGCGGCGGCACCGCCGAGATCGCCGTCATCTCCCTGGGGGGCATCGTGGCCTCCCGCAGCGTCCGCATGGCCGGCGATATGTTCGACCAGGCCATCATCGCCTTCATCAAGCGCAAGTATAACCTCCTGATCGGCGAGCGCACCGCCGAACAGATCAAGATCGACATCGGCTCGGCCTACAAGCTGGAAGAAGAGATGACCATGGAGATCAAGGGCCGCAACCTGGTGGACGGCCTGCCCAAGAACATCGTGGTCCACTCGGAGGATGTGCGCGAGGCCCTGCTGGAGTGTCTGGTCAAGATCACCGACGCCATCAAGGAGACGCTGGAGCGCACCCCGCCCGAACTGAGCGCCGACATCATCGACCGCGGCATCACCCTGACCGGCGGCGGCGCTCTGCTGCGCGGGCTGGATAAGCTGATCCAGAGCGAGACCGGCATCGACGTCCATGTGGCCGAGAACCCGCTGGACTGCGTGGCCACCGGCGCCGGCGCCGTGCTGGACCATGTGGATGTGCTGCACGACGTGCTGGACACCGACGGGGATCACATGTAAAGAAGGGTCCCTGCCCGGGAGGGGCGGCGCATAACCCGGCGCCGCCGGCATAACCTGAAAGCAGAGAAGCGCGGATGGCACCGGCTGTCCGCGCTTTTTCGACCCGGTGCTTTTCACCCAGTGGAGGAGAACGGCCGTGAAGGACTTTTTTGAGACCTGGAAATTCAGGATTCTGATCGCGATAGCGGTCTTTCTTGCCGGGCTGCTGCTGTACGCCGCGGCCAACGGCCGCCTGACCGCAGCCCCCCAGGAGCTGCTGAGCGTGGCGGCGGCCCCGTTCCAGAAGGCGGCGGCCTGGGTGGCCGGCGGGGTGTCCTCGGTGTGGGACAAGTACACCAGCATCGACGAGACCATGGCGGAAAACGAGGCCCTGCGGGAAGAAAACGCCGAGCTGCGCCGCCAGCTGGCGGACTACGACCAGCTGAAAGCCGAGAACGAGGCCTTCCGCAACCTGGCCGGCATCCAGGAGGACCACCCCGAGATGAGCTTTGTCTCCGCCTTTGTCATCGGGCGGGACGGCATGGACGCCTTCGGGGGCTTCACCCTGGACCAGGGCACCGTCCACGGGGTGGAGCGGGGCGACACCGTCATCGACGATGAGGGCCGGCTCCTGGGCACCGTCATCGAGGCCGGCCTGACCAGCTGCCGGGTGCTGACCATCCTGCACCCCAGCTTCAACGCGGCGGGGGTGGTGTCCCGCACCTGGGACAACGGCATCATCACCGGCGACGCCGCCTACGCCGCCCAGGGCCAGTGCGTGTTCACCGACCTGTCCCGCGAGTCGATGGCCTCGGTGGGGGATGAGATCATCACCACCGGGCTGGGAGGCGTCTACCCGCCCGACATCCTGGTGGGGCGGATCGTCAGCATCGAGCCGGAGGCCAGCGGCACTTCGGTCGTCGCGGTGATCCAGCCCGACGCGGACGTCCTGGGGGTCAAACAGGCGTTCATCATCACTGAGTATTGAAGGCAGGTCTTGTATGGAATCGCGCCGTAAACGCAGGCGTTCCCAGCTGTATAAGTGGGGCCTGTATGTGTTGTTGCTGCTGGCCTGCGCCGTCCTGCAGACCACGCCGGGCTTTCTGCTCATCGGGCAGGCCAAGCCCGTTCTGCTGCTGCCGCTGGCCCTGGCGGTGTCCGTCTGGGAGGACGAATTCTCGGGCGCGCTGTTCGGGGCCGTCTGCGGCCTGATGTGGGACTACACCGCCGGCCGGACGGTGGGCCTGCTGGCCCTCACCGTCATGGGGCTGTGCTTTGCGGTGTCGGTGGCAAGCCAGCTCTATCTCAAACTGAACACCCTCAACTTCGCGCTCCTCACCGCGGGGGCGGTCTGGCTGGTGCTCTCGGGCGACTTTCTGTTCTACTACGCCATGCCCGGCTACAGCCATATGCTGGCCCGCTACCTGGGGTACATCCCCCTGACCGTGGTCATGAGCGCGGTGCTGGCCGCCCCCCTCTACCGGGCGGTGGGCTGGATCAGCGAGACGTTCAAAATCGACAACGGCGTGATCTGACCACGCCCGGAAACTTGCACAGAAGGGGGCGGAGCTGCCTTGGATGAACACAAAACCGTGGTGCGCCGGCTGGCGCTGCTGATCGCGGCGGCGTCGGTGGTCTTTGCCCTGTACACCCTGAGGCTGATCTTTTTGCAGGTGGTGCATGGGGACGAGTTCGCCGCCCGTGCCACCAGCACCACCGAGTACCGCTTCAACGTGACGGCGGCCCGTGGGGACATCGTGGACAGCGCCGGCCGCCGCATTGCCACCAGCACTACCTGCTACAACGTGGAACTCAGCCGCCTGCTGATCGGCGACAACGACCTGAACGAGACCATCCGCAGCGCGGTGGAGATCTTGCAGGCCAACGGCGAAAGCTGGAACGACACCCTCCTGATCGGCTATGCCGACGGGGCGGGGCTGTACGCCTTTACCGGCGACCCCGACAGCACGAGCGACCAGAACTCCATCGCCAGGGTCAAGGAGACCCTGGGCCTGCAGCAGTACGCCACCGCCAACGATGTGATGGACCGCCTGATCGAAAAATACGAGCTGGAGGAGTACGACTCCACCTGGCAGCGCATTTTGGGCGGCATCCACTACCAGATGGAGCAGGAAGCCTTTTCCAACGTCAACAACTTCACCCTGGCCGAGAACGTCTCGGACCAGACGGTGGCCACCGTCAAGGAGCACAGTCTGACGCTGCCCGGCGTGGAGATCGCCGAGACCAGCGTCCGCAGCTACACCGACGGCACCATCCTGCCCCATGTGCTGGGCCGGGTGGGCAAGATCACCGCCGAGATGTGGCGCGTCACCGACGAAAACGGCCAGGTCACCTACCCCTTGCGGGACCGCGGCTACGCCATGAACGACGTCATCGGCATCTCGGGGCTGGAGTCGGCCTATGAGGAGCAGCTCCGCGGCCAGGACGGCGTCGAGACCATCACCCGGGACAGCGACGGCGTCATCATCGACACCAGCATCACCACCGAGCCCCAGCCCGGCAAGACGGTGATGCTCACCGTCAACAGCGAGTTCCAGAAGGCGGTGGACGAGGCCCTGGCCCGCAACGTCCAGCAGATCGCCGACACCTACAACGTGGACGCCAGCGCCGGCGCGGTGGTGGTCATCGACGTCAAAAACGGCGGCATCCTGGCCTGCTCCAACTACCCCAGCTATGACCAGAACCTCTACAGCACCCAGTACAGCGCCTACAGCGCCGACCCCGGCCTGCCCCTGTACAACCGGGCGCTGCAGGGGCTGTACACCCCCGGCTCCACCTATAAGCCGTCGGTGGCGGTGGCGGCCCTGCTCAGCGGCGTCATCGACCGCAACAGCACCGTCTACTGCAACGGCGTGTACAACTATTTCAGCGATTACCACCCCCGCTGCACCCGCCACGGCCACAGCGGCGACATCGACGTGGTCACCGCCATCAAGTGGAGCTGCAACATCTTTTTCTATGACGTGGGCCGCCGCACCACCAGCGACGTCTACGACGACTACGCCCACCGGCTGGGCCTGGGCACCCCCACCGGGGTGGAGGTGAGCGAGTCCACCGGCCGCCTGACCACCAAGGAGGACTCCAACTACACCGCCTCGCTGGAAGTCCAGGCCGCCATCGGCCAGGGCAACACGGTGGTCACGCCGGTCCAGCTGGCCACCTATGCGGCCACCATCGCCAACAAGGGCGTGCGCTACCGCACCCACTTCGTCAAGGCGCTGCTGGACACCAACACCGGCGAGGTGCTGGAGGAGACCGCCCCCGAAGTGGTGGAGATCATCCCGGACGACGTGGGCGCCTTCGACATCGTGGAGGAGGGGATGGTGGGCGCCGCCCAGACGGTGGCGGGCCTGGCCAATTACCCCTACACCATCGCCTGCAAGACCGGCACCCCCCAGCGCAGCGAATACTACATGGTGGGCAGCCGGCGTCAGTATTACACCAACTCCACCATCATCGCCTACGGCCCGGTGGAGGACCCCCAGATCGCGGTGGGCATCGTGGTCGAATACGGCGGCGGCGGTTCCCGTGCCGGCGAGCTGGTGGCGGATATCTTCAACGCCTATTTCTTCGAGCGCTCGAACGGCATGACCCCCGTGCAGGAGGGCCAGCTGCTGGAGTGAGAGCCCCGGCGGAAGGGAAGATTCTTTGCATCGGTAGGAAAAAAACGGCCGATTCCAAAAAAATTGAAAGTTTTACCCAAAAGACGGTTGCCATTCTGAGAAAAATGTGGTAACATTATAATTGGAATGGCAGCCTAGTCTGCGTCCGTTGGTATTGATTTGAGTCTGAGTGAACAAAGGAGATGGATAGGGATGACGATTGCGCTGATCGCACATGACTCCAAAAAGGAACTGATGGTGCAGTTTTGTACGGCGTACTGCCGCATCCTGAGCCAGAACCAGCTGGTAGCCACCGGCACCACCGGCAAACTGATCGCCGAGGCCACCGGCCTGCCGGTCAAGCGGTTTTTATCGGGCAAGCAGGGCGGCGACCAGCAGATCGCGGCCCGCATCGCCTGCAACGAGATCGACCTGCTCATCTTCTTCCGCGACCCGATCAATGCCAAGCCCAGCGAGCCCAACGAGATGACACTGCTGCGCCTGTGCGACGTACATAACATCCCGATGGCCACCAACATCGCCACCGCCGAAGTGCTGATCCACGGCCTGGAGCGGGGCGACCTGGACTGGCGGAACATCGTCAACCCCCCGCAGGTATAAAAGGAAAAAAGAAGCGCTCCGGACACATGGTCCGGAGCGCTTTTTGGTGGTTGTTTTATTCAGCGCTGACGATGAAGGCGCTGCCCGCCACGGCGCCGTCCCGGTAAAAGGCGGCGGTCTGGCCGGGGGCAGGGGCCCGCACCGGCGCTTCAAAGACCAGGGTGTCCACCCCGTCAAAGGCGGCGGACTGGGCCTGGGCGGCGCTGCGCACCTTGACTAGGTAGGTACCGGCGGGCAGGGGCGCGCCGTCGGGGGTGACGATGTCCGCCACGCGCACGGTGGTGAAGAACTCCTCGCCCGAGCGGCCCAGCAGGATGTCGCCGTTTTCACAGATCTGCCGGATAAACACCGGCTCGCCCAGGGCGATGCCCAGCCCCTTGCGCTGGCCTACCGTGTAGTGCAGCACCCCCTTGTGGGGACCGAGATCGGCGCCGTCGGGGGAGATGAACCGTCCGGCCTTGCCCGCAAGGCCCCGGGCCTCGATGTAGGCGGGGTAGTCCCCATCGGGGATGAAACAGATCTCCATGCTGTCGGGCGCGTCGGCGCAGTCAAGGCCAAAGTCCCGGGCCATCTGGCGGACGTCGTCCTTTTCAAACTCGCCCAGAGGCAGGATCAGCCGGCTGAGCACGTCCTGGTCCAGGCGGCTGAGCATATAGCTCTGGTCCCGCGCGGCGCTCTGGGGCAGGTGGATGCGGGACACGCCGTCGCCGTCCACCTCCACCCGGGCATAGTGGCCGGTGGCGATGTACTGGATGCCCAGCCGGTCGGCCGCCGCCAGCAGGGCGGTGAACTTGACCGCCGGGTTGCAGCGGACGCAGGGGTTGGGGGTGCGCCCGGCGCAGTAATCGGCGCAGAAGGGCGCCACCACCTCCTGCTCGAACAGCTCCTGGGCGTCCAGGACGATGCACTCGATGCCCAGCTGCCGGGCGGCCCGCTGGGCGGCCTCCACCGCCCCGTCGTGGGCCGGGGAAAAGCGGATGACCGCCCCCGTCACCCCAAAGCCCTGCTGCTGCAGGATGCGGACGGTGACGCTGGAATCCACGCCCCCGCTCATCCCCACCAGGACCTTGTCCTGCTCCTCGTAGGTGTCGAACCCGCTGCCGGGCAACATTGTCTCGCTCATATCAGTTCTGCCTCCCGCCGTGTGCTTTGCTCTGGGCTACGGCCAGCTGGTCGCAGCGCTCGTTTTCCGGGTGGCCCGCATGGCCTTTGACCCAGACGTAGGTGATGCGGTGCTGTTCGGCCAGGTCCAGCGCTTTGGCCCACAGGTCGGGGTTCAGCGCGGGGGACTTGTCCGCCTTTTTCCAGCCGCGGGCCCGCCAGCCCTTGGCCCAGCCTTTTTCCAGCCCGTTGATGACGTACTGGCTGTCCGAGCAGTAGCGGATCTCGCAGGGCTCTTTCAAAAGGCCCACCGCCTCGATGAAGGCGGTCAGCTCCATCCGGTTGTTGGTGGTGGAAGCGTCGCCGCCGCTCAGTTCTTTTTCGTATACCTGGCCGTCCGTGCTGCGGTAGCGCAGCACTGCGCCCCAGCCGCCGGGGCCGGGGTTGCCGCTGCAGGCCCCGTCGGTGTAGATCTCGACTTTTTTCATTTCGTTCTCCTGTCCAAAACGCTGGGGGCCGGGCCCCCTGTATCCCTCTTATATTAGAGGCACAGGCCCCCCGCTGTCAAGGGGAAATGTATATTTCGTGACCCGCTCGCCTAAGCTCGAATTGACAAAACCGGGTGCAGATACTATAATTGTTGCAAGTGGAAAGTGTGGAAAGGGCGTGCGCGGCGCGCGCGTCCGCCGCCTTTGCAGCCGGCCGCGGTCGCATTGAGCAGATGGACCGTCCAGGCCGAAGGGGCTGTGCAGGCGGGAAAATAGGGTCAAACCAGACGATCAAGCCGGAGTCCGGCTTTGGAGATAGTTACATACCGGAGGCCGGGTCTTTGCACAGCGGTCTCTCCACCGGCATGGGCAAAACGCCCGGCCGCGTTTGTCTTGGAGGTACAAATGGCAACAGCAAAAGAGAATACTGGCAATCCTGCCGGCGCACGGCGGGACAACCCCGGCGCCGACAACCGCGCCCAGCAGCGCCGCCGCCCCATGTATACCCGGCGGCCCCGCCGCCCCCAGCCCGCAAAGGGCGGGGCAGCCGTCCCCATCCACATCTACCCGCTGGGCGGTTTGGGCGAAGTGGGCAAGAACATGACCGTCTATGAGTGCTGCGGCGACATGATCATCGTGGACTGCGGCCTGGTGTTCCCGGACAGCGAGATGTACGGCATCGACATGGTCATCCCCGACTTTACCTTCGTGCTGCAGAACAAGGACAAGATCAAGGGCCTGCTCATCACCCACGGCCACGAGGACCACATCGGCAGCATCCCGTACCTGCTGCAGAAGCTGGACCTGCCGGTCTACGGCACCAAGCTGACCCTGGGCCTGATCCGCAACAAGCTGGAGGAGTTCAACCTGGCGGGCCGCACCCGCTTTGTGGAGATCGTCCCCAAACAGAAGATCCGCCTGGGGTGCTTTACGGTGGAACCCATCCATGTGAACCACTCCATCCCGGACGCCGTGGGCTTTGCCATCGACAGCCCCGCCGGCGTCATCATCCAGACCGGCGACTTCAAGATCGACTACACCCCCCTGGCCTGCGGGCCCACCGACCTGACCACCCTGGCCGAGTACGGCCGCCGGGGCGTGCTGGCCCTGCTGAGCGACTCCACCAACGCCGAGCGGCCTGGCTTCACCGCCACCGAACAGAAGGTGGCCGCCGGCGTCCACAACCTGTTCACCCAGGCGCGGAACAAGCGGATCATCATCGCAACCTTTGCGTCCAACATCTACCGCATCCAGCAGATCATCGACCTGGCCGTCCAGGAGGGCCGCAAGGTGGCCTTCAGCGGCCGCAGCATGGTCAACAACACCGCCATGGCCCAGGAGCTGGGCTATATGCACATCCCGGAGGGCACCCTCATCAGCGTGGACGAGCTGAACCGCTACGCCCCCGAGGAAGTGGTGCTCATCACCACCGGCAGCCAGGGCGAGCCCCTGAGCGCGCTGTCCCGGATGGCTTCCTGCAGCCACCGGCAGGTGCGGGTGGGGCCGGGGGACTTCATCATCATCTCGGCCAACCCCATCCCCGGCAACGAAAAGAGCGTGACCAAGATCGTCAACGGCCTGCTGCTGCTGGGTGCCGAGGTGATCTACGAGAGCATGTACGACGTCCACGTCTCGGGCCACGCCTGCCAGGAAGAGCAGAAGCTGATGCTCACCCTGACCAGACCCAAATATTTCCTGCCGGTCCACGGCGAGTACAAGCAGCTGAAAAAGCACGCCCTCACCGCGGCCAGCCTGGGCATCCCCCACAGCAACATCCTCATCGCGGAGAACGGCTCCAACGTCATCCTGACCCAGGACGAGATCAAGCTGGGCGACCCGGTGACCGCCGGCGCCGTGATGGTGGACGGCCTGGGCGTGGGCGACGTGGGCAACGTGGTGCTGCGGGACCGCAAGCACCTGTCGGAGGACGGGCTGGTCATCATCGTGGCCACGGTGGACAGCCGCACCGGCAAGGTGCTGGCCGGGCCCGACCTGGTCAGCCGGGGCTTCGTCTACGTCCGTGAGAACGAGAGCCTGATGGACGGCGCACAGAGCACGGTGGAAATGACCCTGAACCGCTGCGTCGAGGAGCGCGTCCGGGACTGGAACAGCGTCAAGACCCGTATGCGGGAGGCGCTGAGCAGCTATATCTACCGGCGCACCAAGCGCAGCCCGATGATCCTGCCCGTCCTGATGGAAGTGAACGGGTCGGGCAAAGTTTGACCTTTTGTGTGAGAGAGGGGAAGAGAGGCATCCGCCATGAAGCAACCCAGATGGACGCTTGAAATGTTTACAGTGGGCTTTGCGGTGCTGGCGGGCCTGCTGGCGCTGCTGGTCCTGATCCTGCAGCCGGCGGCGTGGCCGGCGGTGCTGCTGGTGACGGTGTTCTGCATCGTGCTGGTCGCAGTCACCCGGTACCGGGTCCGCCGCTGGGCGGCCCGCTGGGTAACGGGCACCAGCTTTGAAAATTCCAAAACCCAGTACAGCCTGGCCTCTTTGTCCCAGCCGGCGGCCCTGCTCAGCGGCGACACCGTCGTGTGGTACAATATCCCCTTCCGCGACAGGGTGCTGAACGGCGGCGACCAGCTGGCCGGCCGGGTGAACAAGATGCTGCCCGGCCTGGAGCTGGCCCAGTGCGGCGCCCCCGAAGGGCAGGTGCTGGCCTGTGCCAGCGGGGTGTGGCGCATCCATGCCTCCACCGTCAGCGGCAGCGGGGAAGGGGCGGACAAGACCAGCATCCTGATCCTGAACGACGAGACCGCCCTGCGCAAGATCGAGACCGAGTACAAGGCCAGCCGCCCCGGTTACATGATCTTTTCGGTGGACGGCTACGACGACGTGTTCAGCGATATGCTGGACAGCGAGAGCGCCCGCCTGCTGGAGCGGATCAACCGCACCATCGAGGGGATGATCGCCCGGGGCACCGGCTTTCTGCGCCGGGTGGCCAACGGCCGCTACATCGCCGTGGTGGAGGACCGCCAGCTGGAGCAGTTCGCCCAGCAGGGCTACGACGTGCTGGACAAGATCCGCGCCCTGGAGCCCAGCATCAACCTGTCCATCTCCATCGGCATCGGGCGGCGGGCCCCCACCCTCCACGCGGCCCAGGAGATGGCCGTCCAGGCCCTGGACATGGCCCAGGGCCGCGGCGGCGACCAGGCCGCCGAGATGACCCCCGACGGCTTCACCTTCTACGGCGGCGTCAGCCACGGGGTGGAAAAGCGGAGCAAAGTCCGCAGCCGCATCGTGGCCGAAGCGCTGGTGGAGCTCATCAAGGCGGCCGACCATGTGGTCATCATGGGCCACCGGATGAGCGACCTGGATGCTATCGGCTCGGCCGAAGGCGTGCTGCGCATCTGCAAGATCTGCGATGTGCCCGCGGTCATTGCGGTCAAGCGGGAGGCCACCCTGGCTGCCAGCCTGATCAACGCCTTTGAGGACGCCGGTCAGGAGGACGATTTCATCGATCCCCGCAGCGCCCTGTCCATCATCACCAAGGAGACTTTGTGCATCGTGGTCGATACATACCAGGTCGGCCAGGTGGAATGCAAAGAGATCCTGGAAAAGTGCGGCAAGATCGCCGTCATCGACCACCACCGCAAGGGGGTGGGCTATATCGAAAACGCGGTCCTGGTCTGCCACGAGCCCTACGCCTCCTCGGCCAGCGAGCTGGTCACCGAGCTGCTGCAGTATGTGGGCAGCCGGGACGACAAGCCCACCCGCATCGAGGCCGAGGGCCTGCTGTCCGGCATCATGCTGGACACCCGCAACTTCAGCCTGCACACCGGTGTGCGCACCTTCGAGGCCGCGGCGGCCCTGCGCCGCTACGGCGCCGAGACCGAGCGGGCCTGGTCCCTGTTTGACGTCAGCCTGACGGAGTATAACGCCAAGGCCGGCCTCGTGGCCAAAGCCCAGATGTACAAGGGCTGCGCCATCGTCCTCAGCGGCGAGCTGCCCGCCGAAGCCCAGGTGGCCGTCCCCCAGGCGGCCAACGACCTGCTCAGCATCGAAGGGGTGCAGGCCAGCTTTGTGGCGGTGCAGGCCGGCAGCCTGGTCAAGATCTCGGCCCGCAGCATGGGCCAGGTGAACGTCCAGGTGGTGATGGAGAGCCTGGGCGGCGGCGGCCACCAGACCATGGCGGCCACCGTCCTCAAGCACACCTCCCTGGAGCAGGCCCGCGTCCGCCTGAACGCAGCCATCGACGCCTACCGCGCCTCCCAGAAAAAGGGGAACGTGAAGGCCTGACGGCCTTTCCAGGGGGGACCAATTTCTGCGCGCAGCCGCGTGACAGGAATTCTTTCCCCCTTTTGACAAAATTTACCGCAGAACCGCGCACTCGGCCTTGCGGCCTCGCACACTCTCTGCGGTAAATTTCCCTGGATGTGTCCAGGCCGTCCGCACATGTCGGCCGCCCTGGACGGATTTGAATTGCGCTCTATCACATGAAGGAGAAAGCCGCATGAAGCAGTATGATTATCTGATCGTGGGCGCCGGGCTGTTCGGCGCGGTGTTCGCCCATGAGGCGCGCCGGGCAGGCAAGCGCTGCCTGGTCATCGACCGGCGCGGCCACATTGCCGGCAACGTCTACACCGAGCAGGTGGAGGGGATCAACGTCCACCGGTACGGCGCGCATATCTTCCACACCAATTCCAAAGAGGTGTGGGACTATGCGGGGCAGTTCGCGGAGTTCAACCGCTACACCAACAGCCCCATCGCCAATTACCACGGCGAGATCTACAATATGCCCTTCAACATGAATACCTTCAACAAGATGTGGGGCGTGGTCACGCCGGCCGAGGCCAGGGCCAAGATCGAGCAGCAGCGGGCCGCCGCCGGCATCACCGAGCCCAAGAACCTGGAGGAGCAGGCCATCAGCCTGGTGGGCACCGACATCTACGAAAAGCTGGTCAAGGGCTACACCGCCAAACAGTGGGGCCGCCCCTGCGACCAGCTGCCCGCCTTCATCATCCGGCGGCTGCCGGTCCGCTTCACCTACGACAACAACTACTTCAATGCCCTGTACCAGGGCATCCCCAACGGCGGCTACACCGCCATGGTGGAGCGTATGCTGGAAGGGACCGAGGTCCGCCTGGGGGTGGATTACCTGAAGGAGAAGCCTGCCCTGGACGGGCTGGCCGGGCGGGTGGTCTACACCGGCCCCATCGACGCCTACTTCGGCTACCGGCTGGGGGCGCTGGAATACCGCAGCGTCCGCTTCGAGACCGAGGTGCTGGATACCGGCAACTACCAGGGCAACGCGGTGGTCAACTACACCGACGCCGAGACCCCCTACACCCGCATCATCGAGCACAAGCACTTTGAGTTCGGCGCCCAGCCTAAAACGGTCATCAGCCGGGAGTACAGCGCCGAGTGGAAGGTGGGGGACGAGCCCTACTACCCCGTCAACGACGAGAAGAACGGCGCCCTCTACGCCCGCTACAAGGCCCTGGCCGGGGAGGAGAAGGACGTCCGCTTCGGCGGGCGGCTGGGCGAGTACCGCTACTACGACATGGACAAGGTGATCGAGAGCGCCCTGGCCGCCGCCCGCGAGGAATTGCAGTGAAAACGCCCGCGGGAGTGTCCAAAATAAAAATGTTATGATATAATAAAAACATGAGAAAAGCGACAGAAAACTTTTTTGATAGTGTGAAGGCCGTACAAAAGCAGATTGTCAAAATATTAAAACGGAAGGGAACTAAGTCTTGTGGATAAATCAATGATGGCATACTGCGGTACATATTGCGGCGTATGTGAATGGAAAGAAAAAATGGGTTGCGGGGGATGTAAAGCGAATGCCGGAGACATGTTCTGGGGTGAATGTGACAAAGCGAAATGCTGCATCGAAAAAGGCTTTGAGCACTGCGGACAGTGTCCTGAAATGCCTTGTGATAAGCTAAAACTGTTGTTTGGAGATCCTGAACACGGTGACAGGGGTGCAAGGCTTCGTAACCTGCAGAACTGGAACAACGGTAACTTTGTATATGAAAAGCTGGGAAATGCAGCGCAGGAGAAGGCGAAAGAGCTTTGAAATGGGCATATCCAATGTCCGCCCCGCCCTTGCCGAAACGGCCGGGATGCGGTATACTAAAGGATAAGAAATGGCCGCAGGCGGCCCGCGCCGCCCGGCCGGAAATGAGGTTTCAGCCATGAAGGTTATTTTGAAACAGGATATCAAGGGGATCGGCAAGAAGGACGAGATCCATGAGGTCTCGGACGGGTACGCCCGCAACTATCTGTTCCCCCGCAAGCTGGCGGCCGTGGCCGATGCCAGCGCGCTGAACATCGCCCGCAGCAAGGAGGCCGCCGCCGATTTCCATGAGGCAGAGAACGTGGCCGCAGCCCAGGCTCTGGCCGCCAAGATCAACAGCCGGATCGTCACTGTCAAGGCCAAGGGCGGCGCTTCGGGCCGCCTGTTCGGCAAAGTGACCAGCAAGGAGATCGCCGCAGCCCTCTCGGAGGCGGCCGGCGAGACGGTGGACAAGAAGAAGATCGAGCTGGATGTCAAGGACATCCGGGACGCCGGCGTCTTTACCGGCAAGGTCCGCCTGTACCCCGGCGTCGTCGCCAATTTCAAAGTCAATGTGGAGGTCGAGCAGGCGTAAGCTGTTCTGCCGCCGCTGCGCTCCCTGCGAAAAAGGGGGCGCTTTTTCGTGAGTTGTGAAAAAAGGGGGGTCACGTATGCCTGACGAACGCCGCCGCACGCGCGGCCATGATCTGAACCTGGAAAGCATGGGCATCCAGCCGCCCTACAGTATGCAGGCGGAACAGAGCGTCCTGGGCGCGGTGCTGCTCAAGCCCGACGTCCTGACCGATCTGGTGGAGATCATCCGCCCGGAGATGTTCTATGCTTCCCAGAACGGCCGCATCTATGCTGAGATGGTGCGGCTGTTCACCGGCGACCAGACCATCGACTTTGTCACCCTGCTGGACGCGGTGGTGTCGGACAATATTTTCCCCAGCCCCGACGAGGCCAAGGTCTACCTGACCGGCCTGGCCGAGACGGTGCCCAGCATCTCCAACGTCAAGGCATACGCCGAGATCGTCCAGGAAAAGTACCTGATTCGCCAGCTGATGGGGGTCGCCACCGGTATTCTGGAGGACGCCGGCGATGAGCCGGACGCCTCGCTGCTGCTGGAAAACGCCGAGCAGCGCCTTTACGAGATCCGCTCAGGGCGGGATTCCAGCGCCCTGACGCCCCTTTCTTCCAGCATGGTGGAGACCCTGACCAACCTGCAGAAGATCAGCGGCCCCGACGCCGACAAGTACAAGGGCATCCCCACCGGGTTCCGGCTACTGGACACCGTCCTCACCGGCCTGGGGCGGGGGGACCTGATCATCCTGGCGGCCCGGCCCGGCATGGGCAAATCCAGCTTTGCGCTGAACATCGCCACCCGCGTGGCCATGAAGCAGCACATCCCGGTGGCCATCTTCAGCCTGGAAATGACGAAAGAGCAGCTGACCAACCGCATCCTGTCGGCGGAGGCCGGCATCGACAGCCAGGCGTTCCGCACCGGCGCGCTGACCGCCTCCGACTGGGAATACCTGGCCCTGGCCACCGAAAAGCTGCACGACGCGCCCATCTACATGGACGACACCTCCGCCATCACCATCACCGAGATGAAGGCCAAGATCCGCCGGATCAACCAGGACCCCAGCCGGCCCAACATCGGGCTGATCGTCATCGACTACCTGCAGCTGATGACCTCGGGCCAGCGCAGCGAGAACCGGGTGCAGGAGATCAGCTCCATCACCCGAAACCTCAAGATCATGGCCAAGGAAATGGATGTGCCCATCATCGCTCTGAGCCAGCTGTCCCGCGCGGTGGAAAAGCAGGGCAACAATTCCAGCCACCGGCCCCAGCTGTCCGACCTGCGGGACTCGGGCTCCATCGAACAGGACGCCGACTGCGTGCTGTTCCTCTACCGGGACTCCTACTACGCCAGCCAGCAGCCCGACGGGGCCGACGTGGACGCCGACACCGCCGAGTGCATCGTGGCCAAGAACCGCCACGGCGAGACCAGCACCGTGCCGCTGGGCTGGGACGGCGCCCACACCCGCTTTATGGATGTGGATTTCCGGCACTGACGTGCCTGTAAATCGGGACAACTGCGATGGATTCTGCGATTTTGCACGATACGGAAGCCCGCGTGCTTGCCTGGTGCGAGCAGGCCGGGCTTTTTGCGCATGGGCAGCGGGTGGCCGCGGCCGTCTCGGGCGGAGCGGACAGCATGGCGCTGCTGCGCGTGCTGCTGGCCCTGGCCGGGCGGCTGGGGGTGGAAGTGTCCGCCTGCCATGTCAACCACAAGCTGCGGGGCCCCGACGCCGACGCCGACGAGGCGTTCGTCCGGGCCGAGTGCGCCCGGCTGGGGGTGCCGCTGGCTGTCTACCGCGCCGGGGAGGACGGCCTGCCCGGCGCCTCGGGCGGAGAGGCCGGGGCCCGCGCTTTGCGCTACGCCTGCTTTGCCCGTGCCCACAGCGCGGGGATAGACCGCATCGCCACGGCCCATACTGTCACTGACCAGGCCGAGACGCTGCTGTTCCGTCTGGCGCGGGGGACCGGGCTGCACGGGGCGGGGGGCATCCGCCCGGCGCGGGACTTTTACGTCCGGCCCCTGCTCTGCCTGACCCGCGGGGAGGTGGAGGCCTACTGCCGGGCCGCCGGCCAGCGCTGGGTCACCGACCAGACCAACCTCTCGGACGCCTACGCCCGCAACCGGCTGCGCCACGACGCCCTGCCGGCCCTCCGGCAGGCCAACGCCGGGGCCGAGCGCAACCTGGCCCGCTTCTGCGAGAAAGCCGCCCGCGCCAGTGCCTATTTTGACCGCGCCGCCGCGGCCCTGCTGGCGGAAGCCGCCGCCGGGGCGCCCCGCCCCGGGCCCGGCGTCTGGGCGCTGGGGCCTTTGCAGCGGGCCGACGCCCTCATTTTGGAGGCGGCGGCCCACGCCCTGGTGGCCCCCCACCGGGACCCCGAGGCGCTGTATATCCGCCTGATCTGCCAGACGGTGGAGCGGGGGACAGGGGCGGTCCAGCTGCGGCCGGGCGTCCGGCTGCGGGCCGGACAGGGCTGCCTCTGGCTGGAAACGCCGCCGCCCGAGGGGGCCGCAGCGCTGCCGGCGCAGCCTTTCTGCCCCGAGAAACGGACCGAATACCCTCTGGGCGGGGGCAAAATCCTCCTCGCCCGGCTTGAAAAAGAGACTTTTCAAGAAAAAACACAGGTCGTTCACAAAAAAGACTTAAAAAATGTAGCGGATTATGCTAGAATAACCATGTTGCATCCTGCCCTCACCCTGCGCACCCGCCAGCCGGGGGATACCTACCGGCCAGCCGGCCGCGGGATCACCAAGTCCCTGCGCAAATGGATGAACGAGCAGGCCGTCCCACTCGACCGTAGGGACAGCCTGCCGCTGCTGGCGGACGGCAGCGAGGTGGTGTGGGTCTGCGGCGCAGGCTTTGCGGAAGGCCTGGCCCCCGACGGGGCCGGCGGCCTTGTCCTGCACCTGGAGATACAAGCCCGAAAGGGAGAAGAGAGAGGACGTTGAGTCATGGATATGCGCGACGACATTCAGACCGTTCTGGTCACCGAAGAACAGCTGCGGGCCAAGGTGGCCGAGCTGGGGGCCCGGATCAGCCGGGACTACGCAGGCAAGGACCTGCTGCTGGTCTCGATCTTAAAGGGCGCGGTGGTCTTTATGGCCGACCTGATGCGGGCGGTGACCATCCCCTGCAGCATCGACTTTATGGTGGTGTCCAGCTACGGCGGCACCAACACCCAGAGCACCGGCCTTGTCAAGATCGTCAAGGACCTGGACGCCGACCTGTCCGGCCGGGAAGTGCTGATCGTGGAGGATGTGCTGGACACCGGCGTCACTTTGTCCAACCTGGTGCCCATGCTCAAGATGCGCCACCCCAATTCGGTGCGCATCTGCGCCATCCTGGATAAGCCTGCCCGCCGCAAGACCGACATCCGGGCCGACTACACCGGCTTTGAAGTGCCGGACGCCTTCGTGGTGGGCTACGGCCTGGACTACGATGAAAAATACCGCAACCTGCCCTTCGTGGGCGTCCTGAAGCCGGAGGTCTACGGCGGCGAATGACCGTCTGCCGCCGGCAGTAAACCCAACCGCAAACCGTAAAGAACTGGAGTTGATCGTTTTTGCAGCAGAAAAGACCGCACCTGAACCCGCTGATCCTGGCCCTTGCGCTGGCCGCTGTGCTGATGATCTGGTCGGTGTTCACCACTTCCAACACCCCCAGCGGCACGACCATGAGCTACTCAACGGTGGTGCATTACTTTGAACATTTGCAGGTGACCGCCTTCACCCTGGACCGGAATACCGGCGTCATCACTATGAACATCAAGGAAGGCGACCTGCCCCTGCCCGACAGCGCGGAGCAGTCCGCCTCCTCGGGCGGCGGGCTGGTGTCCGGGCTGCTGGGTTCCGGCAGCCATGCGGACGACGAGGTGGAAGCCAACAGCGACGGCACCGTGACCGTCCGCTACCAGCTGCCCTATGCCGCCCTGTTCATCAACGAGGTGCAGAAGTATATCGACGCCTACGACGCCGCCAACCCCGATAACCCCATGGAGTACGACTACACCGCCCTGCGTGAGACGGTGCCCTGGATGGAGATCTTCTTCTATCTGGCCATGCTGGGCTGCACCGGGTTCATCCTGTTCTCGATGCTGCGGGGCGGCGCAGGCGGCGGCAACGTGATGAACGTGGGCCGCGCCAAGGTCAAGGACGAGTCGTCCAACCAAAAGACCGCTACCTTTGCCGACGTGGCCGGCGAGGACGAGGAAAAGGAAGAGCTGAAAGAGGTCGTCGAGTTCCTCAAGAGCCCCGAGAAGTTCAACTCGCTGGGCGCGCGCATCCCCCACGGCGTGCTGCTGGTAGGCCCTCCGGGCACCGGCAAGACCCTGCTGGCCCGCGCCTGTGCCGGCGAAGCCGGGGTGCCCTTCTACTCCATCTCCGGCTCTGACTTCGTCGAGATGTACGTGGGCGTCGGCGCGTCCCGTGTCCGCGACCTGTTTGACAAGGCCAAAAAGACCATGCCCTGCATCATCTTCATTGATGAGATCGACGCCGTGGGCCGCCAGCGCGGCGCCGGCCTGGGCGGCGGCCACGACGAGCGCGAGCAGACTTTGAACCAGCTGCTGGTCGAGATGGATGGCTTCGAGGCCAACGACGGCATCATCGTCATGGCGGCCACCAACCGCGCCGACATCCTGGACAAAGCCCTGCTGCGTCCCGGCCGTTTCGACCGCCAGGTGTATGTGGGCCTGCCCGATGTCAAGGGCCGCGAGGAGATCCTGAAAGTCCACACCCGCAAAAAGCCCCTGGCCCCCGATGTATCCCTCAAGGTGATCGCCCAGCGCACCGCCGGTTTTGCCGGCGCCGACCTGGAGAACCTGGTCAACGAGGCGGCCCTGCTGGCTGCCCGCCGCAACCGCAAGGCCATCACGATGGAGGACATCGAGGAGGCTTCGATGAAGGTCATGGCCGGCCCCGAGAAGAAGAGCCGGGTCGTGACCCCCGAGGAAAAGAAACTGACCGCCTACCACGAGGCGGGCCACGCGGTGGCGGGCTTCTACTGCAAGCACCATCCCCGCGTCCATGAGATCACCATCATCCCGCGCGGCCAGGCCGGCGGCTACACCATGTACCTGCCCGAGAAGGACCGCTCCTACGTCACCAAGGGCGAGATGTTTGAGGACATCGTCTCCAGCCTGGGCGGCCGCGTGGCCGAACAGCTGATCCTGGACGACGTTTCCACCGGCGCGTCCAACGACCTGCAGCAGGCCACCAGCATCGCCCGCCAGATGATCACCCGCTACGGCTTCTCCGAGCGGCTGGGCCCCGTGGTCTACGGCACCTCCCAGGAGGAGACCTTCCTGGGCCGTGACTTCGGTCAGGGCAAAGGCTACAGCGAGACCACCGCCGCCGAGATCGACAGCGAGATCCGCGACATCATCGACGAGGCCTACGAGACCTGCCGCCGCACCCTGACCGAGCACATCGACCAGCTGCACGCCCTGGCCCAGGCCCTGATCGAGCGCGAGAAGCTGAACGAGGCCGAGTTCAACGCCATCATGCGGGGCGAGCACCTGCCGCCGCGCAAGGACAGCGACGCCCCCGCCCAGCCGGCAGCCCCGGTTGCACCGGAAGCGCCCGCCGCTGCCCCCGAGACCCCGGCGGAGCCTGCAGCCCCCGCCCCCGGCGACGACGTGCCCGCCGGCCCGGTGGATATCCCCACGCTGGACAGCGACCCCGCCGCGCCGAAGGACAGCTCCGAACGGCAGCCCGGCCAGCAGTAACATCCCATTGCCCACAGGGAAGGAGTGAGTGTTGTGGAGGAGAGCTTTGACCCCATAGCCCAAACCAGAGCCAACTATTACACCCCGGGCAGCCCGGTCCAGTTCGTCCGGGTCGAGCTGCTCAAGGGCAGCGTCAGCGGCGACCGCGCCGTCTGCCTGACCTTTAAGAATATTTCCCGCGTGAACCTGACCGCCCTGGAGATCCATTTCAAATGCAAGACCACCGGCGGCGAGATCCTCTGCGAGGACGAGTTCGCCTACCGGGACCTGGACGCCAAGCCCGGCGAGCTGTTCGGTATGGACGACGCTGTCTTTATCACCCAGAAGCCCATCACCAGCGTGGACGTGGTCCTTCGCAATGTCTATAACGGCAAGCGGGTGGTCCGGCTGGACAACATCAAGCGGGTGCGCCTGCCGGCCCCCCGCCGCCTGCCCGACGATCTGGCCGCTGCCCTGGAAGAGCGGATGGGCCGCAAGGGGATGCTGTACGCGCCCCAGGTGCTGGACTGCGGCTGGTACTGCGCGTGCGGCGCCTTCCACCCCAAGGAGGAGGACACCGTCTACTGCAGCGAGTGCGGCTCCGACCGCATCCTTTTGCAGAACGCTTTGAACACCCTGATGCAGCCCGAGCAGGCCGCCGAACCGGACGACCTGCCCGAACCGGAGGCCCCCGCCGCTGAACCGGCCGAGCCCACCCTGGTGGCCGGCGGCACAGTGGAAGCGGGCGGCACCCGCGCCTTTGAGCCGGTCCAGCCGGCCCGGCGCGAGAACGCCGGCCATGCCAGCCAGGAGACGCGGCTGTTCACCCAGCCGCCGGCCGCCCAGCCCACCGCCCGCCGGCAGGAGCCCGAGCAGGAGGACCGGATGGACGAGGATGCCGGGGCGACCCGCGCGGTCCGCTCCGACGACCGCACCCGCTGGGCCGACCAGCCGGTCCGCCGGGCCCGCCCCATCCCCGAGGAGGATGAGGAGGACGGCGAGGACGACCGCGACCCGGTGGCGGAGAACATCATCCGCTGGGTGCCGCCGCTGACGGCCCTGATCTGTGCCGGCATCGCCCTGTACGGCTTTGTGTACTATCAGTTCTTTTTGTAAGTCATCAAGGGGGAGCGCGTTTTCGCCGCTCCCCCTGTTTTGGGTGAAGGGAGGTTGGAGCCATGCCCGAGGAATACCTGCAGGCCGCCTTTGAGATCAAAGCGTCCTGCGACGAGATCAGCCGGCGTATCCTGCGCTGGCACTGGGAGTCAAAGCCCGGCGCCCACGGCTTCGATTCCCTTTTGGAGCACATCCGCCGCCGCCAGGAGGAAAGTCCTGCCTACTACGGCCATATGCCCGATGTGAGCCGCAAGACCAGCTGGCAGCAGATGGACACCACTTTGTGTATGCGGGTCTTGCTGGACCCCGAGAACGACGCTTCCCAGCCGCTGGACCTGCTGGGCAACACCGCCCACCCTGGCGCGGCCCGGCGGGCCTGCAACGCCGTGCGTACCGCCCGCAACGAGGCGGCCCACGCCTCCGACCGGGCGTCGGGGGGCCGGGCGGCCATCCTCTTTGACGAGGCGGTGGAGTGCGTGGAGGACGCCTACGCGGGCACGGCGTTCAGCGAAAAAGAGCTGGCCAAGTATTACCAGCTCTCCCGGGAGTATCTGCGCCGCTGCGGCGTGGGCGGCCGGGAGCCGGTCCCGCCGCCGGATGTCCCGCCCGCCGCCCCCGCGGAAACGGCCGTCGGGGAGGATACGGCGGGGAACGCCGCCCCCGAGGTCCAGCTCCATCCCACCGGCGCGGCCCGCCAGAAGGCCGCCGCAGCCCGGCAGAAAGCGGAGCGGGCGGCGCGCGCCGGGCAGCCCGCCCGGCCTGCCCGCAATGCCTCGGCCGGCCGGACCGGGACGGCGGCCAGGGGGAGCGCTTCCCGCCAACCGGCGGCGCACACAAAACCCAAAAACCGCCGCGCCGGCAGGGGAGAGCCGGCGGGCAGCCGCGCGGCTTTCCTCGCGGCGGCGGCCGCTCTGCTGATCGGCCTGCTGTGCCGCGCCGCCGCCATGGACCTAGTGCCCTTTTTGTAAAAGGAGAAGGAGAACGTATGGACACCCGACTGATTTTTCTTGATATCGACGGCACGTTCATCGAGCCGGGCCGGATGGAAGCGCCGGACAGCGCGGTGGAGGTGGTGCGCTCGGCCCGCGCCAACGGGCACAAGGTGTTTCTGTGCACCGGCCGCAACTACAAAATGACCGCGCCGGTCCTGCACTACGGCTTCGACGGCTATGTGTGCAGCGCGGGCGGGTACGTGGTCTGCGGGCAGGACGTCCTGTTCGACTGCCCCATGGACAAGGCCCAGAGCGACGGCGTGCGGGCGCTTTTGGAGGCCAACGGGGTGGAGTGCACCCTGGAAGCCAAAAATGCCACCTACGGCGGCGCGCAGATGATCCAGCGGCTGTCCGGCTACCAGGCCCAGCAGGGCGGCGCGCTGAACAGCGAGCTGGAGCGCTGGCGCCGGGCTTTCGCCGACGGGATGCTGGTCCGCCCCCTGTCCGAGTACAGGGGCGAGCCCATCTATAAAATTTGCTACATCGCGCAGGACGCGGCGTCCCTCCTGCCGGCCAAGGAGGCCTACGGCGGGCAGTTCAATTTCTGCGAGACGGAAACGTTCAAGCCGGAAGGCCCCGCCTGCATCAACGGCGAGCTCATCAACCGCAAATTCAACAAGGGGGAGGGCATCCGCCGCATCTGCCAGCATCTGGGCCTGACCACGGCCGCGGCGGTGGCCTTTGGGGACAGCGAGAACGACCTCGAGATGACGGACGTGGCCGCCGTCAGCTACTGCATGGCCAACGGCTCGCCCGCCCTCAAGGCCCGCTGCACCCATGTCTGCCCCGCCGTCAACGAGGACGGCATCGCCACGGCCTTCCAGGAGCTGGGGCTGATCTGAACGTAGCAAAAAAGAGCCGGCGAACCGGCTCTCAAAACGATGGATCTTGCGCGGCTTTCGGGCCGCGCTTTTTATGTTCCGTCCCTGCGCCATGAACCGATCCCCAGGGCAAGGAAACAGGTCCCAATGGCGTAGAAAGCTGTCCCGCTGCCCATCCATGCGGCGAGGAAAAACAGGGCGGCCGCCGCGAAATACAAAACGCTGCCAGTGTGGTTCATAAGGGCCTCCTTGCCCCCGGAGACGGGGCGAAAGCGGCGGCGCCGTCCGGGCGGGGGAGCCGTTCACGGACAAGGCGCAGGCCGCTGGAAGGGATGTTCGTTAGGATCTGTCTTGCTTGTGGCGGTCGGTGAAGTCCTGCCAGGCTTTGCCGCGCAGCAGCATGGCGGCGCAGACGGCGACGGCGGCAGCAATCAAAATGACGATCTCCATACAAAAACCCCCTTTTACAAAAAACGGACAGGGACGGCTTTTCATTGCAGGGAGGAAAGAAAAATCACTCCCGCGCCCGCAGCTGCCAGAAGGCCACTGCGCTGGCGGCGGCCACGTTCAGGCTGTCCACCCCGTGGGACATGGGGATCTTGGCGGTGTAGTCGCAGCGGGCGATGGTCTCGGGGGCCAGGCCGTCCCCCTCGGTGCCCAGGATGAGGGCGAGGCGGGGCTCAGCCATCAGGGCGGGGTCGTCGATGGGGACCGAGCGGTCGGTCAGGGCCAGGGCCGCGGTCTTGAAGCCCAGGGCGGCCAGCCGCGCAAGGCCGGCTGCGGGCCAGCCGGCGGGGGAGGAGCCGATCTGGGTCCAGGGCACCTGGAACACCGTCCCCATGCTGACCCGCACCGCCCGGCGGCACAGGGGGTCGCAGCAGGAGGGGGTGACCAGCACCGCGTCGATGTGCAGCGCCGCCGCCGAGCGGAAGATGGCCCCGATGTTGGTGGAATCCACGATGTTTTCCAGCACGGCCACCCGGCGGGCGTTTTGGCACAGGGCTTCCACCGGGGGCAGGGCGGGCCGGCGGAAGGCCGCCAGCACCCCGCGGGTCAGGGTGTAGCCGGTCAGCTGGGCCAGCACCTCCCGGTCGGCGGTGTAGACGGGCGCGCCGCCGCACCGGGCCAGGATGCCGCGGGCGGGGCCGTCGATCTTTCGCCGCTCCATCAAAAGGGCCAGGGGGACGGCTCCCGCGTCCAGCGCCCGCTCGATGACTTTGGGGCTCTCGGCGATGAAAACGCCTTTTTCCGGCTCCAGCCGGCTGCGCAGCTGGTTCTCGGTCAGCCGGGCAAAGACGTCCAGGGCGGGGTCGGAAAGGTCGGTGATCTCAATGATAGTGGGCATGGATATCTCCTTACTGGGATGTGAAGTCGCTCTCGCCCGAAAGGCCGTCCAGGTTCAGCATCCCTTCCAGGGCGGCGATGTCGGCTGAAACGTCCAGCGCGTCGGACTGGAACAGCTTGTCCAGCTGGTTTTCAAAGGCGGTGACCAGCAGGTCCAGCGAGCGCTCGATGCTCTGCTTGGTTTTGGTGATGTTTTCGCCGTCCACCCCCTGGCCGTCCAGCTGGGCGTAGGTGTGCAGCAGTTTGAGGGCGGTGGGCAGGTAGTAGTTGACGAACTTGCGCAGCTGGTCCTCCTTGCCGGGGTCGGCCTCGGCAAGGGCAAAGATGCGGGCGGCGACCGTCTCGAGGCGCGCCGCCTTGTCCCGCAGCGCGGGGTCGGCGAGGGCCGCGCCCGCCTCGTGCAGCTGGCGCAGAAGACGCTGGTACTGGCTCTCCCCGGCGGGATCGGGGTCCGGCTGCGGCGCGCTCTCCTGGGCGGGAGGGGCGGGGATGGGCGCGTCGCCCCGCACCACCAGAAAGTCGGTGCGGTTGTCGATGTAGGCGTCGGCCCCGAAATAGCCGTGGTCGATGGCGCTTTCCAGTACCTTGCGGCCCTCCTTTTCGGGGATGCCTGCCGCGGCGAACAGCTCGTCCAGGGGGATGTTGTCCCGGTCGCCTACCACTTTGTCCAGCTGGCGTTCCAGCCGGCTGACCCGCCGGAGGAACAGCCCCAGGACCAGTGCGCCCCCGCCGCCCACGACCATGAACAGGTTGGAAAACAGGTCGTTCCACAGGCCGTAATAGATGCTGTCGGGCAGGCTGGTGACGCCCGCAAACAAAAACAGCCCTCCCAGCACGGTGCACCAGTTGATGAGGCTCTGCCGGCGCTTTTTGGCTTTCTGCTGCTCGGCGGTGGGCAGGTCGTGGGCCTGGTAGCGGGCGCTGTAGTCGTAGGGAGCGCCCGGCCCAGGCTGGGCGGCGCGGCGGGTGTCCTCGGGGCGGAAGTCGGCGGCGTAGCGCCTGCGGTCTTGAAAGGCGCGCCATTCTTTTTTCTCGGCGTCCTTATCAACGGCCCGCAGGATGAACAAAATCACCGCCAGCCAGGGCGCAAGGCCCAGCAAAACCAGCAGGGCGATGAGGGGGATGCGGGCAAAATAATGTTTGTGCTGCGGCATAGGTCAGGACCTCCCAAAATAAGACGGCAACAAACGAGCCGTGCTCCCTTTATTATAATGGAACACGGCTCGTTTGTTAAGGCTTTCTTCTAAGAGATTTCAACAGACTGGCAATTTCAAGCCTGTCTCAGATAGACGGCATAAATCACTTCATCAGCGCGCAGACGGCGTCGGCATAGGCGACGGGGTCGTCCACCGGCAGGCCCTCGATCAGCTGGGCCTGGGCGTAAAGAATCTGGCTGTACTGGTTCACCTTGTCGGTGTCGCCGGCCTCCTGCGCAGCCTTCAGGACCGCAAAGACGGGGTGGCTGGCGTTGATCTCCAGCACCTTGTCGCTCTTGACGTCCTCGCTGCCGGGCTGGCGGGACAGAACCTTTTCCATCTCGATGGACAGGGGGCCTTCGGCCGACAGGCAGACGGGATGGTCCTTCAGGCGGGTGGAGACCTTCACTTCCTTGATCTTGCCGTCCAGAGCGGCCTTCATGGCGTCGAACAGGGCTTTGTTCTCGGCGGTGGCCTCCTCGGCGGCCTTCTTCTCCTCGTCGGACTCCAGGCCCAGGTCGCTGCCGTTGATGTTCTTGAACTCGACGGTGCCGTCCTTGCCCTCGGCATCCTTGCGGGGGAAGCTGTGCATGATCTGGAAGCAGAACTCGTCCACGTCCTCGGTCAGCAGCAGCAGGTCATAGCCCTTGTCCAGCACCAGGGAGGCGGTGGGCAGCTTGGCCAGCCGGTCGGCAGAGTCGCCGGCGGCGAAGTAGATGTACTTCTGTTCGGCGGGCATCTTCTCGACGTACTCTTCCAGGGTGACCATCTTTTTCTCTTTGGCGGAGTAGAACAGCAGCAGGCCCCGCAGCAGCTCGGTGTGCATCCCGTAGTCGGAATAGACGCCGAACTTGATCTGGCGGCCGAACTCCTTCCAGAAGCTCTCGTACTTCTCCCGGTCGTTGACCAGCATGGCGTTCAGCTCGTTCTTGATCTTCTTTTCCAGGGCGTTGTGGATCAGCTTGAGCTGGCTGTCCTTCTGGAGGGTCTCGCGGCTGATGTTCAGGCTCAGGTCCTGGCTGTCCACGATGCCCTTGACAAAGCTGAAGTAATCGGGCAGCAGGTCGGCGCACTTTTCCATGATGAGGACGCCGGAGGCGTAGAGGGCCAGGCCCTTTTCGTACTCCTTGGTGTAGAAGTCGTAGGGGCGGTGGGCCGGCACAAAGAGCAGGGCGTTGTAGTTGGCGGTGCCCTCGGTGCGGCTGACGATGACCCGGGCGGGGTCGGCGTAGTCGCTGAAGTGGTTCTTGTAGAACTCGTTGTACTCCTCGTCGGTGACCTCGCTCTTCTGCTTTTTCCAGATGGGCACCATGCTGTTCAGGGTCTCCAGCTCGGTGTATTCCTCCCACTCGGGCTTGTAGTCCTCGGGCTTGGGGTCGGGCTCGGGCTTCTGACGGCTCTTGGTGCGCTCCATCTGGATGGGGTAGCGGATGTAGTCGCTGTACTTCTTGACGATGGCGGCCACGCCGTACTCCGAGACGTAGTTGTCGTAGTTCTCGGTGTCGGTGCCGGGCTTGATGTGCAGGATGATGTCGGTGCCGGCGGTCTCCTTTTCGGCGGGGGTGATCTCATAGCCCTCCACGCCGCTGGACTCCCACTGCCAGGCCTCGCTGCTGCCGTAGGCTTTGGAGATGACGGTGACATGGTCGGCCACCATGAAGGCGGAGTAGAAGCCCACGCCGAACTGGCCGATGATGTCGATGTTCTCGTCGGTGTTTTCGGCCTTGAAGTCCTGGCTGCCCGAGTGGGCGATGGTGCCCAGGTTCTGCTCCAGCTCGGCCCGGGTCATGCCGATGCCGTTGTCCGAGACGGTGAGCATCCGGTTGTCCTTGTCCAGGGTCAGCAGGATGCGGAAATCGTCCCGGTTCATCCCCACCGAGGTGTCGGTCAGGCTCTTGAAATAGAGCTTGTCGATGGCGTCGGAGGCGTTGGAGATCAGCTCCCGCAGGAAGATCTCCTTGTTGGTATAGATCGAGTTGATCATCAGGTCCATCAGCTTTTTGCTTTCGGCCTGGAACGGCTGCATTGCCATAGCAAAAACCTCTTTTCTTATCGCGGAGCACGTTGCTGTGCTTAGCACTCAAATATTCCGAGTGCTAATATACACCGTTTCGGAGAAAAAATCAAGAGCTGGGGGCCGGCCTTCATAAAAAGTTTAGAAATCCGCTTTCCCGCGCGGCCGTTCTGCGGTACAATAAGGGCAGAGCAAACTTTCTGGGAGGAACGATACATATGAAGATCGAGACCCTTGCGATCCACGGCGCGTCCCTGACCGTCTACCTGCGGGACGCGGAAGAAGTCATGCCCATGGCCCAGGCCCGGCCGCTGGTGCTGGTGGTGCCGGGGGGCGGCTACAGCCACGTCAGCCCCCGGGAAGGGGACCCGGTGGCGGTCCGCTTTCTGGCGGCGGGGTACCACGCGGCGGTGCTGCGCTACGGCGTAGGGGAACAGGCCCAAAATTATCTCCCCCTAAAACAGATCGACGGGGCGCTGGCCGCCCTGCGGGCCCACGCGGACGAGTGGCACATCCTGCCGGATAAGATCGCCGCCTGCGGCTTTTCGGCGGGGGCGCACCTGGCCCTTTCGTCGGCGGTGCTGGCGCTGCCCGGCCAGGCTTCCTGGCAGGAGCGGCAGAGGCCCAACGCCCTGATCTTGTCCTATCCTGTGGTGACGGCCGGCCCCTTTGCCCACCGGGGCAGCTTTGAGGCTTTGAGCGGTTCGGCCGGCCTGGCCAGCCACCTGGCGTTCGGCCTGGAGGACAAGGTCGGCCCCGAAACCCCGCCGGTATTCCTCTGGCACACCATGGACGACCAGACGGTCCCGGTGGAAAACAGCCTGCTGCTCCTGTCGGCCCTGCGCCGCGCGGGCGTGCCGTGCGAAGCGCACCTGTTCTCCCACGGGGTGCATGGGCTGAGCGTCTGCACCGCCGAGGTGAACACCCCGCAGCCCCACGCCGCCCACTGGTTCGCCCTGGCGGCCGAGTGGCTGGGCGAGGTGTTCGGCTGGGATCTTGGAATTGCGTAAATGCGATGAAAAATTTGTGCAAAACGGTTGACAGGGACAAGCGGTTCTTGTATACTATGGACTAGAGAACATCGAACCTCGCAAACAAAAAACCCGGCGCGGCGCGGCCGGCCGGGCGCATCATTCAGGAGGAAAGCCAATGGGCCTGTCTGAAACAGAACGCGCAAAGCTCCGCTGCATTCTGCAGCAGTACGAGGAGGACCCCCGTGTGCAGGAAATGGACAACTACATCCAGCACGGCTGCGTGACCACCTACCAGCACTGCCAGAATGTGGCGCGGGTGAGCTTCTGGATCAACCGGCGCTTCCATGTGGGTGCGGACGAGACCGCCCTGGCCGTGGGCGCCCTGCTGCACGATTTTTATTTGTACGACTGGCACTGTGAAGGCCGTTTCCAGCACTGCCGCAGCCTGCGCACCCTGTTCAAAATGCACGGGTTCATCCACCCGCTGCTGGCCCGGGAGAACGCGGAGCGGTGCTTCGCCCTCAGCCCCAAGGTGGGCAACATCATCCGCAGCCATATGTGGCCGCTGACGTTGTTCCACGCCCCTTCCAGCCGGGAGGCGGTGATCGTCTGCATCGCCGACAAATACTGCGCCGTCCTCGAGGCGCTGTACCGCCACCGCCAGAAGGCCATCTGCGCATAAAAAATCCGCCCCTGCTTTTGCAGTGGGCGGATTTTGGTGCCGGAACGTTGACAAAAAGCGTAGCTTGCGCTATACTAGATATAAAGAAGGGCGCTGCCGGACAAACGGTAGTTCCCCGTTGATTGGTTAAAGAAGTAACCGCACAAGTTGGGAAGCTGGGCGGTTACTTCTTTTTATTTTTTAAGGATCTGAATGAACAGACCGATAATGCCAACGACCAAAATGCCGGTCTGAATAAGATCGGAATATGTGACCATTGTCAGCCCCCCTTTCTGTACGATCGGGAGGCAAAAAGAAGCGCCCCCCGATTTGAACGGGGAACACACCGCTTGCCGTTTATCGACAACACCCACCAAAAGAATACCATAACGGCCGGTAAATGGCAAGCCCCCGCTTCTCCCATGGGAAAAGTGGGGGCCTTTTTTACAGTTTTTTGTAGCCGGGGGGCTCGTCGGCGGCGCAGCGGCGCTCCATCAGCCAGGTGTCCAGCCAGCGGCCGTGGCAGTCGCGTGCGATGCGCTCCCGGCGGCCCACCTCCCGGAACCCGCACTTGGTGTGCAGCCGGTGACTGGCCTCGTTGTCCTGCAGGACGGTGGACTGCAGCGTCCAGTAGCCGGCCTGTTCGGCGGCGGCGCACAGGGCGCTCAGCAGGTGGTAGCCGTAGCCGCGGCCGCGGTAGCGCTCGCCCACATAGATGCTCACCTCGGCCACGCCGCGGTAGCACCAGCGCATATTCACCCGGGACAGCACCGCCCACCCGGCGATCTCGCCGTCCGGGGCCAGGATCACCAGCCGGCACTCCTTGATGTGGGAGGCGTCCCAGGCGGAGTAGGGCGGGCAGGCCGTCTGAAAGGTGGCGTGCTCGGTGGCGATGCCTTCTTGGTAGATCTCGGCCACAGAGGGCCAGTCGGCCGGCTCCATGGGCCGGATCTGCATACATTCTTCTTCCATCAAATCGTCAATTCTTTCCTTTTAGGATTGCCCGGTCAGCTCTTCCTCGGTGACGTAGCCGGACGCGAGCACCTTGGCCCGCAACGCCGCGTAAAGCTCGGCCTCGGTGGCTTTGACATAGGGGTCCACGAACAGTGCGCCGATGCCGAGCAGCAGCAGGCCCAGCAGGTTCCACCCCAGGAAGGACAGGTCCAGCACAAAAATGTTCCACTTCTCGCCGTCGGTCATCATGGTGCTGATCTCAAAGGCGCGGTCGGCGGGCAGGTCGGGGTTCTCGGCCAGCAGAAAGGGGATGAAGCGGTACTGATAGCTCTTGACGATGCCGGGGACGATGAGCAGCAAAGTCCACAAAAAGACTTTCAGGTTCATGAAAAACATGACCCCCACCGTGTTCCAGTAGCCGCGGGTAAAGCCTGAAAAGATCGTTCCCAGCTGGGCGGTGTCGGAGCGGTTCTCTGTCAGGTAGCGGGCCTGGCCCACCTGGAGCACCGGCGTGACCAGGATGCCCCAGCACAGGACAGCCGCCAGGACAAGCAGCAGGGCCATGACGCCGACACCGATGATGACGGGCATCAGCAGCTGCAGCAGCACGGAGAAGGGGAAACCGGTGTTGCCGGCAAACCGGGCGGCGCTCTCAGGCAGGCCGGACGGGGCGCTGTCGGCGCCAAAACGATAGTTCAGGTTGAAGTCGCCGCCGCACAGCAGGGAGACGATCAGGCAGGCCAGAAAGACCCGCCAGTAGCTGCGCCGCAGGACGGTCTTGGCGTTGTCTTTCAAAAGGGCGCGTGTCCACATAGAGCAGACCTCCTTTTCAGGTTGCAGAAAACATTCGGTTTTGGGTTCCACCGGTGGACTTCAGTATAGCAGATTTTTGCCGAAAGTACAATGGCGGCGTCGAACCGCAAAAGCTTTTGACAAGAAGGGCCGGACAGGGTACAATAGAAAAAACTGGAAAACGAACCAGTTCTGCGTGACCGCAGGGAAAGGAAAGACCCATGACGTGCAAGATCAAACGCGCGCTCTGCCTGGCCGTGCTGGCGGCTGTGCTGGCTGTGCCGGCCCGGGCGGCCGCGCCCTATCTCACCCCGGACTCCACCGTCGCCGAGCTGCACGGCAACGAGGGGATCGTGGGGGCCGGCTTTGACAGCTGGGACCGCGGCTCCCTCTGGCCCGAACAGCCCTGGGAATACGCCCGCTGGAGCCTGCGCCGCTACATCGGCGCGCCGGTGGACGAGGCCGTCGAGGCGCTGAACCTCATCATCGAAAACTATAACCAGGGCGTGCAGGTGACATACCCCCTCTACACCGCGGAAGAAGTCGCCGCCGACCCCACCCGGGAAGGGGTGGCGCTTTACTATTTCCCGGCCGAAAAGCCGGGGGCCAAGTACGCCATCGTCCTGTCCGGCAATATGCTGGAGCGCACCGCCCGCGTCAAGGAGGGGTGCAGCGCGGTGGCCGAGCTGCACCGGATGGGCTACGCCGCTTTCATCCTGAACTACCGGGTGGGCCATGACCTGAAGGACAACGCCAACTACCAGGACCTGGTGCGGGCGGTGCAGTACATCACCGCCCACGCGGGCGAGCTGCAGGTGGACCCGGAAAACTACGCCTTGATGGGCTTTTCTTCGGGCGGGCAGCTGTGCGCCCTCTTTGGCACCGATCGGATGGGCTACCAAAATTACGGCCTGCCCAAGCCCGGCGCGCTGCTGCTGGCCTACCCCATTTTGAACTACGCCTACGGCAAGCCCGTCCTGTTCTACCTCTACGACCGGGCGCAGCCGGGGGACCATCTGGCCCCGGGCGACTACTACTATAACGTGGAGGTGCCTGCAGAGGTGACGGCGGATTTCCCCGCCACGTTCCAGTGGTACGGCAAAAACGACAGCTCCCTGCGGGGATTCTTCACCCAGTGGCAGAGCCCGGCCCTGGACGAGGCGCTGGCGCGCTGCGGTGTGCCCCACGCGCTGATCGTCTATGACGAAGCGCCCCACGGCAGCGCCAACGGCGCCGGCACCGACGCTGCCGGCTGGATCGCCCGGGCCGCCGCCTTCTGGGAGGACGTCACGGGCTGAGAAAAGCCGAAAGGACAATAGAAGGAACCGACACGATGAACGCAAAAAAGATGATAGCCGCCGCCCTGGCCGCCGCGATGCTGGCCGCCGCAGCCCTCCCGGCGGGGGCGCTGCCCGCGCCCTATCTCACGCCGGACACGACCGTGGCGCAGATGCGTGCCAACGAGGGGATCGCGGGCTCGGGCTTCGACACATGGGACCGGGGCTCGCTTTTCCCGGAACAGCCGTGGCAGTACGGAGACTGGACCCTGCGCCGGTACATTGGGCAGACCGTGGACGACGCGGTAGCGGGGATGAACCTCATCATCGACAACTATAACCGCGGCGTGCAGGTGACCTACCCCCTCTACACTGACGAGGAGATCGCCGCCGACCCCACCCGGAAAGGGGTGGAGCTTTACTATTTCCCGGGGGATAAGCCCAACGGGAAGTATGCGCTGGTGCTGTCCGGCAATATGTTCGAGCGCACCGCCCGCACCAAGGAAGCCTGCGGCGCGGTCAGCCAGCTGCACGAGATGGGGTACACCTCATTCGTTCTCAACTACCGGATCGGGCACGAGATCTCCAAAAACGCCAATTACAACGATCTGGTGCGGGCGGTGCAGTTCATCACCGAGCACGCGGAGATGTTCGGCGTCCGGCCGGAGGATTACGCCCTGGTGGGCTTTTCGGCCGGGGCGCATCTGTGCGGGATGTTCGGCACCGACCGGATGGGGTACAAAAATTACGGCCTGCCCAAGCCCGGCGCGCTGCTGCTGGCCTATCCCATCGTCAACTATATGTACGGCAAGCCGGGCTTTTTGTACGTCTACGACGGCGCGGAGCCGGGGGACGACCTGGCCCCGGGCGACTACTACTACAACATCGAGCTGAACGCGGAAGTGACGCCGGACTTCCCGCCCACGTTCCACTGGTTCGGCCGGAACGACCGGACCCTGGGCATGATCTTCCCGCCGCTGCAGGGGCCGGCGCTGGACCGCGCGCTGGAGCAGTGCGGGGTCGAACACAAGATGGTCGTATACGGCCGTGCGCCCCACGGCAGCGGCACCGGCACCGGCACCGACGCGGCCGGGTGGCTGTACGACGCCGTGGATTTTTGGGAAGAAGTCACCAGCGGACCGAAACTGAAGAAAGGAAATTGAAAAACCGACACGATGAACGCAAAAAAGATGATAGCCGCCGCGCTGGCTGCCGGGCTGCTGGCCGCCCTGCCCGCCGCCCCGGCGGGAGCTTTGGGCCTGCCGAACATCACCGCCAGCACCACCATGGAGGAGATACGCGCCAACGAAAGCCTGATCGCTTCCGGCTTCAACACCTATGACCGGAACATCTTCATCCCGGAACAGCCCTGGATGTACGACAGCTGGACGCTGGAGGAATACCTCGGCGGGACAGCCCCCGACGCGGCCCAGGGCCTCAACCTGGTCATCGACAACTATAACCACGGCGTGCAGGTGACGTACAAGATCTACACCCCCGAGGAGATTGCCGCCGACCCCCGCAAGGACGAAGTAGAGCTGTACTATTTCCCTGCAAAGACGGAAAACACCAAATATGCCTTGGTGGTGCCGGGCAATATGTACGAAAAGAGCGCCAAAATGCGGGAGGGCTGCTCCGTCTCCTATCAGATGCACGAGATGGGGTACGCCTCCTTTGTGCTGCGGTACAGCGTGGGCCGGGACAACTCGGACAACGCCGCTTACAATGACCTGGTGCGGGCGGTGCAGTTCATCACCGAGCACGCGGAGATGTTCGGCGTCCAGCCGGAGGATTACGCCCTGGTGGGCTTTTCAGCCGGGGGGCAGATGTGCGGCGTCTTTGGCACCAGCCGGATGGGGTATAAAAACTACGGCCTGCCCAAGCCCGGCGCGCTGCTGCTGGGCTACCCGGTCATCAACTATATGTACGGCAAGCCGGTCTACTTTTACCTCTATGACGGCGCAGAGCCGGGGGACAGCCTGGCCCCCGGGGACTACTATTACAATATTGAGATCGACGCCGAGGTGGACGGGGACTTCCCGCCGGTCTACCACTGGTTCGGCCTCAACGACGCCACCCTGATGCTGATGGACATTTTCTGTCAGGGGCCGGCGCTGGACAAAGCGCTGGAAGCAAACGGCGTGCCCCACAAGATGGTGGTCTTTCAAAACGCGCGCCACCGCAGCAGCGTGGGCACCGGCACCGACGCGGCCGGGTGGCTGTACGACGCCGTGGATTTTTGGGAAGAAGTTACCGCACAGCAGTGAAATGAAAGGGGAACGATATCCATGACTACCGATCAAAATGAATGGTTCCGCAGCCTGAACGCCGGCCTGCCCGACGATGTGGCCCGCCTCAAGGCGGCGGGGTACTATGAGGAGGCCGTCGCGCGGATCGACGCCCTGCTGGCCGAGGACTGGACCGCCGTCCAGAACGGCCCGAACACCGGTGCAAACCCCGCGCCCGCCATGCCGGACGCCCAGCGGGAGGCCCTGCTGGCCCAGCGGGAGATTTTGCGCCGCCTGCCCGCCGAGTACATTTATACCGAACAGCAGGCCGTGGAAAAAATGCAGGCCCAGGTGACCGGCTTCACGCTGGAGGAGCTGCGGGCCCTCGAACGGGCCGGCCGGGTGGACTGGCGGTTCGTGGAAGGGGAAAAGCACTATCTCGACCGCTTTGACGAGACGCTGCTAGCTACCGACCCCGCCTTTGCCGCCCGGCGGCGTGTGCCCGAGCCGGACAGCGGCGCGTCCCTCGCCCGCCGGAAGGCCACCCACGAAAAGATGCTGCGGGAGGGCTCCGCCTCGGCCCGCATCACGGTGGAGGCCAGCGTTGGGATGTCGGACGCCGCCTTTGCCCGGGCGCTGGCCAGGGCCAGGGCGGAGGGGCGGCACACCGTCCACGTCCGGGCCTGGCTGCCCCTGCCTGCCGCCTGCGAGAGCCAGTCGGACATCGACCTGGCCGCGCTCTCGGAGCCGCCTGCCCGGATCGCGGCCCCGGACGCGCCCCAGCGCACCGCCTTCTGGGAGGCGGACCTGTCCGAGAACCGCCGCTTCACCGCCCGGTACAGCTACACCCAGACCGCCCGCTACGCCGACCCCATGGCCTTTTCCCCCGACCCCGACCAGCCCAGCTTCGACACCGGGGAGGAGGCCCCCCATATCGTCTTTACCCCCGGCCTGCGGGCCCTGGCCGCCCAGCTGACCCGCGGCCTGACCAGCCCCGCCGAAAAGGCAAAGCGTTTTTACGACTACATCACCCTGAACGTCCATTACCACTACCAGCCCTCCTACTTTGTGCTGGAGGATATCCCCACCCGCTGCGCCATGGACCGCCGGGGGGACTGCGGGGTCATGGCCCTGACCTTTATCACCCTGTGCCGGATCGCCGGCATCCCCGCCCGGTGGCAGAGCGGCCTGGCGGTGGGCCCCGGCAAGTGCGGCTGCCACGACTGGGCCATGTTCTACATCGCCCCCAGGGGCTGGATGTACGCCGACTGCTCCTATGGGGCGTCCATGGCCAGGGCGGGGGAGGAGGAGCTCCGCCGCCACTACTTCGGCAGCATCGACCCGGGGCGGATGGTGGCCAACCGCGCCTTTCAGGCGCCCTTCGACCCGCCCATGCTGGGCTTCCGCGCCGACCCCTACGACAACCAGACCGGCGAGGTGGAGGCCGACGGCGTGGGCCTGTGGGGGGACCAGACCGTCACCACCAAAGAGACCCTGTCCTATCAGGAATGCTGAGGAGGAGATATGCAGCCTGTGTATGATCTTTTAGCGCTTGCGATCTTTGCCATGATGATCGTGCTGCTGTTCCGCAGTTTCAGGCCCGCCAAGGACCAGACCCGGGACCTGGAGGACTGGATGGCCGAACAGCTGGACGAGCAGGCCGATGCCTTTGAGCGGATGCTGCAGGCCAGCCAGGACGCTTTGAGCAAACAGAACTACGCCGCCATCCGGGGCGTCAAAGACGCGGTGGACGGGATGGGCATGCAGCTGACCGGCAGCCAGTCCGCCCAGCAGAAAAACCTTGAGGGCCGCTTCCAGACCATGGAAAAGACCCTGGAGAGCCGCCTGCGCACCATGGAACTGTCCAACACCCAGCGGCTGGAGGAGATGCGCCGCACCCTGACCGAGGGGATGGACGCCGTCCGGGCTGAGAACGCCAAAAAGCTGGACGAGATCCGCCACACGGTGGACGAGCAGCTCCAGGACACCCTGCAAAAGCGGGTGAGCGAGAGCTTCAAGACCGTCAGCGACCAGCTGGAACAGGTCTACAAGGGCCTGGGCGAGATGCAGTCGTTGGCGGCCGACGTGGGCGGGCTGAAGCAGGTGCTGTCGGGCGTCAAGACCCGCGGCATCCTGGGCGAGATCCAGCTGGGGGCCATCCTGGAGGAAATTTTGGCCCCCGAGCAGTACGACACCAACGTAGCCACCATTCCCGGCTCCACCCAGCGGGTGGAGTTCGCGGTCAAGCTGCCCGGCGCCGACGGCCAGAACATCTGGCTGCCCATCGACTCCAAGTTCCCCGGCGACACCTACGCCCATTTGCAGGAGGCGCAGGCTTCGGGGGACGCGCAGGCCGTGGAGGCGGCCCGCCGCGCCCTGGAACAGGTGGTCCGGGCCGAGGCCAAGGACATCCGCACCAAATATGTGGAGCCGCCCTACACCACCAATTTCGGCATCCTGTTCCTGCCCTTTGAGGGGCTGTACGCCGAGGTGGTCAACCAGGGCATGGTCGAAACGCTGCAGCGGGACTATCAGGTCAACGTGGCCGGCCCCAGCACCATGGCCGCCCTGCTGAACAGCCTGCAGATGGGCTTCAAGACGCTGGCCATTCAGAAGCGCTCCAACGAGGTCTGGCAGGTGCTGGGCGCGGTCAAGACCGAGTTTGAAAAGTTCGACAAGGGCCTTGCCAAGCTGCAGGAGCGGCTGCGCCAGTCTGACCGGGAACTGGACGACCTGATCGGCACCCGCACCCGCGCCATCAACCGCAAACTGCGCGCGGTCCAGTCGCTGGACGAGGTGAGCGCCGCCGCCCTGCTGGAACTGGACGCCGCTCCCGGCCAGCCGCCCCGGGCCGTTCTGCCCGGCGCCGGTCCGGCAGATCCATGAGCGAAAAGGCCATTGCTTTTTCCCTATGAATATGGTATGATATAACGCGGCCCGGAAACCGGGCCCAAATGAAAACCAGTACCCTTTTAGATATAAAACCGGCAAGCGTGCAAGAGAAAGGAATGTCAGCCATGAACGTCTACAAAACAAACGTCACGGATTCCATCCTGGGCATCAGCGTCAACGATACCACCCTCGACCTGTTTGAGAGCCAGTACCCCGTCCCCGGCGGCGTCAGCTACAACAGCTACCTGATCCGGGACGAAAAGACCGCCGTCATGGACACGGTGGACGCCCGCGCCACCGACGCATGGATGCAGGCGCTGGAGCAGGCGCTGGGCGATCAGGCCCCCGACTACCTGGTGGTCTCCCATGTGGAGCCCGACCACTCGGCCAACGTGGCCCGGCTGGCGGCCCGGTACCCCTCCATGCAGGTGGTGGGCAACGCCAAGACCTTTGCCTATCTCGAGAACTTCTTCCCCGGGGCCATTGCGGCCGGCCGCCGCGTCACCGTCAAGGACGGCGACACCCTCAGCCTGGGCAGCCACACCCTCCACTTCGTCTTTGCCCCCATGGTGCACTGGCCCGAGGTGATGGTCAGCTATGAGTCCAGCGAGAAGGTGCTGTTCTCGGCCGACGGCTTTGGCCGGTTCGGCGTGGTGGCCGAGGGCGACAGCTTCGCCAACTGGGCCGACGATGCCCGCCGGTACTTCCTGAACATCGTGGGCAAGTACGGCCCCCAGGTCCAGGCCCTGCTCAAAAAGGCTGCCGGCCTGGACATCGCTCAGATCTGCCCCCTGCACGGCCCCGTGCTGAACGGCGACCTGGCCCCCTACCTGAGCCTGTACGACACCTGGTCCAGCTACAAGCCCGAGGAGCCCGCCGCGATCCTGGTGGCTTCGGCTTCCATCCACGGTCACACCCGCGAGGCCGCCCACAAGATGGCCGAAAAGCTGCGGGCTGCCGGCGCGTCCGTCACTGAGATGGACCTGACCCGCACCGACGTCTCCTATGCGGTGGCCGAGGCTTTCCGCTGCGGCAAGATGGTGCTGGCCTGCGCCACCTACGACGGGTTCCTGTTCCCGCCGATGGAGGCTTTCCTGACCCACCTCAAGACCAAGAGCTTCCAGGGCCGCACCGTCGGCCTGATGGAAAACGGCATGTGGGCCCCCATGGCCAACAAGCTGATGACCGCCGCCCTGGCCGGGATGAAGAACATCACCGTCTGCGAGCACACCGTCAGCATCCGCGGCGCAGCCCACCCCTGCGACGACGCCCAGATGGACGCCCTGGCCAGCGAGGTCGTGGCGCGGTAAAAAGTACATAAGCGTGCATGAAAAAAGCGCGGGCGCCAGTGCGTCCGCGTTTTTTTTATCACGCTATTGCAGATCGTCCAGGATGTCGGGCCAGAGGGCCTGCTCCTGGCGCAGCGCATCGAAGCAGCAGTCCAGATAGATCTTGTTGGCGGCGGGGATGACGCTGCACCGCAGCAGGAACTGCTCGTCGCTCAGGCCGCTGTCCGGCCGGCGGGTGGACGGCCGCAGCCCGAACACCGAGCCGATGGCAGCTTCCAGCTCGTCGCAGAAAAAGTTGTACGCCGCCCCGGCGTCGAACCGCTCCTTCTGAATGGAGAAAAGGAACTGGATGTTCTCCATGGACAAAACGTTTTTGACCACCACAATGTACATCAGGTAGCCGATCTGGTCCCGGGTGTATTTTTTGCGCACCGGGTGGGTGATAAGCCCTTTTTTGACATAGTTGCTGACCATCGACCCCGTCAGCTCCATCCCCGGAAAGGTGCGGAAATGGCTGTTGACGTACTGGACGGTCTGGTCGAGATACAGCCCCATGCCAGGCAAGTCGTCATACCGGGGCAGGGCAAAGCCCGCGGCAGAAGCCGCGATGCGGCGTTTCGTTTCAGCATTCATGGTTTAAGTATACATCAAACCGTCCAAAAGTCAATAGAACCGAAAATCTTTTGTTAAGATTTTTGCATATGGTTGACAAGTTATTCAAAAACTGATATGATGAAGGCAGAATACGGACTTGGTCCATCAGACAGGCAGAGGACGGGTCTAAAGCGAACGGTTGGCGTATGCCGGCTGCGGATTGGAGAGATGTATGTATGAAACGGAAAATTGTGCTGGATTCCTCATCGAATCTGTGGCAGCTGCCGGGGGTGGACTACGCCTGTGTGCCCCTGAAGATCATCACCGACGAGCAGGAGTATGTGGACGAGCCCGGCACCGACGCCTTTGCCATGGCCCACGACCTGCGCACCTATAAGGGCAAGAGCTCTACTTCCTGCCCCAACGTGGGGGACTTTCTGGCGGCATACGCCGGGGCGGACGAGATCTTTGTCGTGACCATCACCGGCACGCTGTCGGGCTGCAACAACGCCGCCCGGATGGCCGCCGAGGAATACCAGGACACCAACCCCGGCGCCAAAGTGTTCGTGCTGGACAGCCTTTCCACCGGGCCGGAGATGTGCCTGCTGGCCCGCCGGCTGGCGGCTCTGGCGCCCACCGAGGCTACCTTTGAGGAGATCTGCGACGCGGTGACGGCCTACGCCGAACACACCCATCTGCTTTTCTCGCTGGAATCGCTGAACAACCTTGCCCGCAACGGCCGGGTCAAGCTGACCGCCGCCGTGGTGGCGCGGGCCCTGGGCATCCGGGTGCTGGGCCAGGCCAGCCCGCAGGGCGAGCTGGACATCATCTGCAAGACCCGCGGGGAGCACGGCGTGCTGGAGCGCACCATTCTGGAAATGCGGGACCGCGGCTTTGCCAACGGCAAGGTACAGATCGCCCACTGCGACAACGAAAAGGCGGCCCGCCGCCTCAAGCTGATGATCGAGGCCATCTGGCCCGACTCTGAGGTGGAGATCGTGGAGTGCGGCGCGCTGTGCAGCTTCTACGCCGAGCTGGGCGGCCTGCTGGTGGGCTACGAGGACGCCGCCGCGCCCACCGTCTAAAAATATCATTGCATCAAGGGAGACAGCGCCGGGACAAACGCCGCGGCACTGTCTCTTTTTTGCGTCTTTTCGCGCCCGGCTTGCAAAAAAGGGCCGGGGGCGGTATACTGACAGGGACACGAGCATCCATAACAGATCTTATGGGAAAGGAGAAGCCATGTTCAAACTGCCGGTCGTCAAAGTCCTCAGCCGCTTTGTCAACAAGATCACCATCACCTTCCTGCTGATTTTGATCCAGCTGGTGTGGATGGCGTCCCTCTACCTCCGGCTGACCGAATATGCCGCCTGGCTCAACGGCGTCATGACGGCGCTGAGCGTTATCATCATCCTGTTCCTGGTGCGCAAGGATGAAAACCCCGCCTACACCATCGCCTGGATGGCGCTGATCGGCATCACGCCGGTGTTCGGCGGGCTGATGTATTTGTTCTGGGGCAACAAGCGCCCCTCCCGCCGGATGCGCCGCCGGATGGCCGCCGTGGACCGCCGCCACCGGGGCCTGGTGGACCAGCGCCCCGGCCAGCTGGACGGGGTAGACCAGCGCACCCGGGCCCTGAGCGGCTATATCGCCAAATACGGCCCCTGGCCGGCCTGGAAGGATACCTCGGTGGAATATTTTTCCAGCGGCGAGGCGATGTTCCCGCACCTGCTGGAGGACCTGCGCCGGGCGGAAAAGTTCATCTTCCTTGAGACGTTCATCATCCGCCCCGGCAAAATGTGGAACGCCGTCGAGGACATCCTGCGGGAAAAGGCCGCCGCCGGGGTGGACGTCCGGGTCATCTACGACGACATGGGCTGTCTGACCACCGTGCCCTCGGGCTTTGTCATCCGGCTGGAACAGGCCCATATCCGCTGCATCCCCTTTAACCCGGTGGTGCCCCTCGTCTCTCTGGTGATGAACCACCGGGACCACCGCAAGATCGTCTCGATCGACGGCAACGTGGCCTACAACGGCGGCACCAACTTTGCCGACGAGTATATCAATGTGGAGGAACGGTTCGGTTACTGGAAGGACGCCGCCGTCCGGCTGGAAGGCGCGGCGGTCTGGAACTTTACCGTCATGTTCCTCAACTTCTGGAACGCCTTCCGCCCCATGGAGGAGGACTACAGCCCCTTCCGCCCCACCGTCAAGGCTGCGTCGGACGGGGTGGTCCAGCCCTACGCCGACAGCCCGCTGGATGAGGAGCGCCTGGCCGAGAGCGTCTACCGGGACATCCTGGATCAGGCGGAAAAGTATGTCTACATCTTCACCCCGTACCTGGCCATCGGCGAGGACCTGCTCAACTCCCTCAAGCTGGCGGCCAAGCGGGGAGTGGACGTGCGTCTGATCTTGCCCGGCATCCCGGACAAAAAGATGGTGTTCCGGCTCAGCCGGTCGTATTACCTGCCCCTGCTGCGGGCGGGGGTCAAGGTGTACGAGTTCACCCCGGGCTTTGTCCACTCCAAGTGCTATGTCAGCGACGACCGCGTGGCGGTGGTGGGCAGCATCAACATGGACTACCGCAGCCTGTACCTGCACTTTGAGTGCGGCACCCTGCTGATGGGCGGCAGCCAGGTGGCCGCCGTCCGCACCGACCTGGAAAAGACGTTCGCGCAGAGCCGCCGCATCACCCTGGAGGACTGCCGCACCAGCCTGCTGGGCACGCTGCTGGACGATGTGCTGCGGCTGGTCAGCCCGCTGCTGTAAAAAATAGTCGGTGCATAGCTGCGCCCCTTCATCTTTTGGGATGAGGGGGCGTTTTGCGTGCATAAAACGGCCCTTTGGGGGCAGAATAGCCCCAAAAGCCCCCGCGGGGGCCTGCAAAGGGAGCGAAATTATGAAGATACTGCATCCAAAACAGATCAGACGCCTGGCCGCCCTGGCCGCGTCGGCCCTGCTGCTGGCGGGCTGCAGCGGGCCGTCCAGTATGTCCAGCTCGTCGGGGTCCTCCTCCGGGCCGATGGGCGGGACAGCGGGGTCCGCGGGTTCGGCCGGCAGCGCAAGCACAGAGGGCTGGAAGGCGGGCCTGGCCGTCGTGAGCGAGAGCGAGGCCGGGGACGCCGGCGGCGAGGTGAGCACCATCGCGGCCGCCGTCCTGCTGGACGGGGAAGGGCGCATCCTCCACACGGTGGTGGACGAGCTGGAGACCCAGGTGAGCGCGGCGGAGGGGAGCCTGACTTTGCCCGACGACCTGCGCACCAAGCGCCAGAAGGGGGACGGCGACTACCCGCTGGCGGCGGTGTCTGAGATCGGCAAGGGCTGGGCAGACCAGGCCGACGCCCTCGCCAAACACCTGGAAGGGATGACCGCCAGCGAGGTGGCCGCCCTCAAGACCGACGACGAGGGCCGGGCCGCCGACCCCGACCTGCTGGCCGGGTGCACCATCCGCATCGACGGCTACCGGGACGCCATTGCCAAGGCCTGCCGGGAGGCGAAACCCATCGGCTGAGCCATCGTGAAAATAGATATTTTTCGCAGGGGAACAGGGGTGCGGATTGTCCAAAAAAACGCTTGCAATTTCAGGCGTCCTGCACTATAATGTCTCCGTTCAGAAAAGCGTCTCGTTCCGGCCGGAACGGGGCGCTTTTCACGGGAAAGTGACACCGCATATTCAATGGAGGGACCCGCTTATGACCAAAGATATGACCCAGGGCCGGCCGCTGCAGCTGATTTTGCTGTTTTCGGTGCCGATGATGCTGGGCAGCCTGTTCCAGCAGTTTTACAACATGGCCGACACCATCATCGTGGGCCGCTTTGTCGGGGTGGAGGCGCTGGCTGCCGTGGGCAGCGTGGGCGGCCTGAGCTACCTGGTGCTGGGCTTTGTGAACGGCATCGCCTGCGGCTTTGCCATCCCGCTGGCCCGCTGCTTCGGCGCCCGGGACGGCGAGGGGATGCGCCGCTACACCGCCAACTCCGTCTGGCTGTCCCTGCTGTTCGGGGCGGTGCTGACGGCAGCGACGGTGGCCCTGACCCGGCCCATCCTGGTGCTGACCAACACCCCCGCCGACATCATCGACATGGCCGACGCCTATATCCGCACCATCTTTGCGGGCATCCCCTTCACGCTGCTGTACAACGTCACCAGCGCCTTCATGCGGGCGCTGGGGGACAGCCGCCGGCCCCTCTATTTCCTGATCGTGGCCAGCGTGCTGAACATCTTCCTGGACATCTTCTTCATCCTGGCCTTTGACGCCGGGGTGTTCGGCGCGGCCCTGGCCACCGTCATCAGCCAGGCCGTGGCCGGCGTGTGGAGCCTTTTGTACATGGTAAAGAACTTCCGCGAGCTGGGCTGGTCGAAGGAGGAAGGGCGGCTCAGCCTGCCCCACTGCGCTTCCCTGTGCATGATGGGCCTGCCCATGGGGCTGCAGTGCAGCATCACGGCGGTGGGCAACATCGTGCTGCAGGCCGCGGTCAACGGCCTGGGCAGCGCGGCGGTGGCCGCCATGACCGCCGGCGGCAAGGCCGGGCAGATCCTGTCCGTCCCGCTGGAGAGCATCGGCACCGCCATGACCACCTACGTTGGCCAGAACCTGGGCGCGGGCAGCCTGCCCCGGGTGCGGCAGGGGGTGCGCACCGCCCTGGGCATCGGCTGTTTGTACAGCGTGGCCTCCTTCGTGATCCTGCACTTCACCGACACGCTGCTGATCGGGATGTTCCTGGACGCCAGCGAGGACGCGGGCGGGGCCATCATGGCCGACGCGCGGTCGTTCCTGTTCTGGAACAGCGTCTTTTATATCCCGCTGGCCGTCCTCATCGTCTACCGGTACTCCATCCAGGGGCTGGGCGCCTCGGGCCTGGCCATGTTCGCGGGCGTGTTCGAGATGTTCGCCCGGGGCCTGGTGGGCTTCTACCTGGTGCCGGTGTTCGGCTACTGGGCCGGCTGCATCGCCAGCCCGGCGGCCTGGTTTGCGGCCTGCTTCTTCCTGATGCCGGCCTATCACATGGTGATGCGGCGGCTGGACAGCGCCCGGGATGCCGGCCCTGTCCGGGTGGCCCGCGCCAAAGGCTGAACCGAATAAGTCTTTTCTGCCCGCTCCGGCTGTGCGCCGCGGCGGGCTTTTTTGTGCCGGTCTGGCGGGGCCGGCTTTGGAATTGACGCCGCCGCCCGTTCGGGGTATACTTACATACATGACGCATCCTGCAGGAAAGGAGGGCCCGCCGTGGAGGACCAGCAGCTGGAACAGATCGAGGGCACCATCGAGGACATCATTTTTGAGAACAGCGACAGCGGCTATGTGGTGTTCGAGCTGTCGGGCGAGGGCAAGCTGACGGTGGTGTGCGGCACCCTGGGGGAGCTGCACGTGGGCCAAAGCGTGATCTGCCGCGGGCGGTACGAAAACCACGCCACCTATGGCAGGCAGTTCCACGCCGCCGAGTGCATGACCGATATGCCCAAGGACATGGATGCGGTGTACGCCTTTCTGGCCAGCCGGTCCCTGCCCTACATCGGGCCCGCCACCGCCCAGAAGATCATCGAGCGGTTCGGCGCGTCGGCGCTGGACGTCATCGCCAACGACCCCGGCCGCCTGACCGAGATCAAGGGCATCTCGGCGGACAAGGCCGACCGCATCCAGCAGGAGTTCAAGCGGATGTTCGGGATGCGGGAGCTGATCGCCTACCTGGCCCAGTTCGAGATCGGGCCCCGCCGGGCCATGGAGGTGTTCCGGGCCTTTGGGCCGGGGGCGGTGCAGGCGGTGGCCTCCAACCCCTACCTGCTGTGCGGCGAGCCGCTGCAGCTGGATTTCCGCCACGCGGACAGCATCGCCGCCTACTACCAGATGGAGGGGGACAGCCCCCAGCGGCTGGAAGCGGCCCTGCTGCGCACCCTGCGCCACAACGCGGGCAACGGCCACACCTGCCTGCCGCGGGAGCGGCTGGTGGCCACCGCCTCGGCTTTCATCCACCAGCCCGCCGACAAGCTGACGGCAGCTCTGGAGCACTGCCTGGAGACGGGGCGGCTGGAGGAGCGCAGCTTTTCCACCGGGGAATACATCTATCTGCCCGACCTGCTGGCCGCCGAGGAGGCCATTGCCGCCCGGCTGACCGCCCTGGCCCAGCGGGAAAAACAGACCGCCCGCCACCTCGACCAGGACATTCAGGTGCTGGAAGCGGCGCAGGGCTTTGCCTACGCCCCCGAGCAGCGGGAGGCCATCCGCCGGGCCGTGACCGAAAACTGCCTGGTGCTGACCGGCGGCCCCGGCACCGGCAAGACCACCACCGTCAAGGCGGTGCTGAACGTGCTGGAAAGCCAGGCCGAGCGGGTGGCCCTGTGCGCCCCCACCGGCCGCGCCGCCAAGCGCCTGAGCGAGCTGACCGGCCGCAAGGCGTCCACCATCCACCGCCTGCTGGAAGTGGACTACAGCGGGGGCCGCGTCAGCTTCATCCACAACGAGCGCAATTTGCTCAAATGCGACGTGGTGATTTTGGACGAGATGAGCATGGTGGACGTGCAGCTGTTCCAGAGCCTGCTGGCCGCCCTGCGCCCCAACTGCCGCGTCATCATGGTGGGGGACGCCGACCAGCTGCCCAGCGTGGGCCCCGGCAACATCCTGGGGGAGGTGATCCGCTCGGGGGCGGTGTCCACGGTTTGCCTGAAGCACATCTTCCGGCAGGCAAAGCGCAGCCTGATCGTGGAGAACGCCCACAACATCGTCAGCGGCCGGCCCCTGCAGAAGGGCGGCCGGGAGGACGATTTCTTTTTCCTGGAGGCGGACGGCGAGGCCTGCCAGAAACTGGTGTGCGACCTCGTCACCGCCCGGCTGCCCCGCAGCTACGGCTTTGACCCCATCCGGGATATCCAGGTGCTCTGCCCCACCAAGATGGGCCCCTGCGGCACCCAGGCCCTCAACACCCTGCTGCAGGACCTGCTCAACCCGCCCGCCAAGGGCAAGCCCCAGCTGCAGAGCGCCTCGCGGGTGTTCCGCGAGGGGGACAAGGTGATGCAGGTGAAGAACAACTACGAGATCATCTGGCGCCGGGACGGCGGCGAGCAGGGGGTGGGGGCCTACAACGGGGACATCGGCATCGTGGAGGCCATCGACCCGCGCACCCGCTCCATGACGGTGCGGATGGACGACCGGCTGCTGGTCTACCCCGCCGAGAATCTGGGCGAGCTGGAGCCCGCCTACGCCATCACGGTGCACAAGAGCCAGGGCAGCGAGTTTGCCGCGGTGGTGCTGCCGGCGGCGGGGGTGCCGCCCCGGCTGTGCTACCGCAACCTGTTTTACACCGGCGTCACCCGGGCCCGCAAACTGTGCGTGGTGGCGGGCCGGCGGGACACCGTGGCCGCCATGATGGCCAACGTCCGCCAGAACCTGCGCTACAGCGGCCTTGCCGAGCTGCTGAAAAGCCGTGCCCAGCCGCCCCAGCCCGAAACTTGAACGATCAAAAAATGTCCCATCTGGCGGACATGTGCCGGCACATCGTGCTGGAAAGCACTATACTTTTCCCCCGGCGTGTGGTATACTGAAAACTGGATTTTTACGGCCCCGCCCGGGGCCTTTGGCATAGAGGAACGCGAAGAAAGGAACACTGCATTATGGCACAGAACGATATTGGGATAGACCTTGGCACCACCACCATCATCATCGCCCAGGAGGGCAAGGGGGTCGTGCTGAACCAGCCCAGCGTGGTGGCGATCGACACCCGCAAAAAGGAAGTGCTGGAGGTGGGCGACAAGGCCCTGGCCATGGTGGGCCGCACCCCCAACTACATCTCGGCCACCTTCCCCCTGAAGGACGGCGTCATCAGCGACCACACCATGACCCGGGAGCTGATCTGCCGCTTTGTCAACAAGGTATACAGCTCCCACATGGTCAAGCCGCGGGTGGCGGTCTGCGTGCCGGCGGCCATCACCGGCATCGAGAGCGACGCCGTGGTCGAGGCCGTCGTGGCGGCCGGCGCGCGGCAGGTCTACCTGATCGACGAACCCATCGCGGCGGCTCTGGGCTCCGGCCTGGACATCACGGTGCCCGACGGCCGCATGATCATCGACATCGGCGGCGGCACCACCGACATCGCGGTGCTGTCCCTGGGCGGCAAGGTCAAGGCCACCAGCGTCCGGGTGGCGGGCAACCACTACGACGACGAGATCCTCAAATTCGTGCGGGCCAAGTTCAGCATCGCCATCGGCCAGCGCACCGCCGAGGAGCTGAAAAAGCGGGTGGCCTGCTGCCCCCAGAAAACCGACTTTGACGAGACCATGGAGATCAAGGGCCGCAGCCTGCTCACCGGGCTGCCGGTGCGGGTCAACGTCTCCACCAGCGACCTGTACGACCCGGTCATGATGCTCAGCGAGCAGATCGGCACCGCGGCCCATCAGGTGCTGGAAAAGACGCCCCCCGAGCTGGCCGGCGACATCTACAAGAACGGTGTCATGCTGACCGGCGGCGGCGCGCAGCTGCACGGCCTGCCCGAATACCTCAGCCAGGAGCTGAAGGTGGACGTCTACGTCTCGCCCGACCCGGTCAACTGCGTGGCCCTGGGCACCGCCATGAGCCTTTCGATGGGCGACAAGCTGGAGGTGGGCTTCACCGACGCGACCCCGCGCATCGGCCGGCGGTGAGCCGCGCGCGAAACTGTTGCAATCGCCCCCGAAACCGGGTATAATGGAAGAAAAATGCCGAGCGCCCCGTCCGGGGCCATGACAGGAGGATGTATCATGGATACCAATACCATTCTTACGATCGTGATCGCCGTAGTGGGCCTGGCGGTGGCCCTGTTCGCCCTGAACAGGAGCCGTTCCTCGTCCGGCGCGTCTGAGGCCCGCCCCGCCGAGGCCCCGGCCATGCCCGCACCTCCTGCACCCAAGGCCCCGGTCCCCGCAGCGCCGCGCGCGCCCCAGGTGCCCCAGGTGGAAGCCGGCATCCCGCCCGAGGTGGTGGCCGTCATCGCCGCAGCCGTCTGCGCCATGGGCGGCGGCAAGTACACCTTGAAGGCCGTCCGCCGCGCCGACCGCTCGGCCTGGGCCCGTGCCGGCGCCTTCGACGTCACCGAGCCGTTCTGAACATTTTGAAAAACCATCCGGTCCGCCCCGCCGCCCTGCGCGTGGGGCGGCCTTTTTGCCTCTGTCCAGACGGGGGCATTTGTGGTATACTGATACAAGATTTTAGAGAAATAGGAGCAGCCCATGGCAACCGATCTGCAGAAAGAATTTTGTTCCCTTCGGGATACGTACATTGAAAAACAGTTCGGCCGGCTGAACGAGATGCAGCGGCAGGCCGTCTTTACCACCAGCGGGCCGCTGCTGATCCTGGCCGGCGCGGGCAGCGGCAAGACCACCGTGCTGGTCAACCGGATCGCCAACCTCATCCGGTTCGGCAGCGCCCACGGCAGCAGCTATACCCCCCGGCCCGCCGCCGACGAGGACCTGCGGACCCTGCGCACCGCCATCATGACCGGCACCGACGTGCCCGCCTGGCTGGATGGGATGATGCGCTGCGAGCCCGCCCGCAGCTGGAACATCATGGCCATCACCTTCACCAACAAGGCTGCGGGGGAGCTGAAGGCCCGCCTGCGCTCCATGCTGGGGGACGAGGAGGGGGACGAGGTGTTTGCCTCTACCTTCCACTCGGCCTGCGTGCGCATCCTGCGCCGCTACGCCGAGGAGATCGGCTGGCCCCGCAGCTTTACCATCTACGACACCGACGACGCCCAGCGGGTGATGAAGGCCCTGTACAAGGAGCAGAACGTGGACGAAAAGTTCTATCCGGTCCGATCCATGCTGAACCAGCTGGGCCGCTGGAAAGACCAGCTGACCGCCCCGGCGGACGCCGCCAAAGAGGCCGCCGGCAAGACCAAGCCGGAGCTGGCCGCCCGCCTCTACGGCCTGTACGAGAAGCGGCTGCAGGAGGCCGGGGCCTTCGACTTCGACGGCCTGATCTATTACACCGTCCGGCTGCTGCAGGAGCACAAAGAGGCCCGGGACTACTACCAGAACCGCTACCACTACCTTCTGGTGGACGAGTACCAGGACACCAGCGTGGCCCAGTTCCGGCTGGTCAGCCTGCTCACCGGGCCGGAACAGAACATCTGCGTGGTGGGCGACGACGACCAGAGCATCTACCGCTTCCGCGGGGCCACCATCGAGAACATCCTCAACTTTGAGCGGTACTACCCCGGGGCCAAGGTCATCCGGCTGGAACAGAACTACCGCTCCACCTCCAACATCCTGAACGCCGCCAACTGCGTCATCCAGCACAACACCGCCCGCAAGGGCAAGACCCTGTGGACCAAAAACGGCGAGGGCGCGCCGGTCCACGTCTACCAGGCCGAGGACGACCGCGAGGAGGCCGCCCACATCGCCGAAGTGATCGGCCAGCACCTGCGGGAGGGCGGACGCCTTTCGGACCACGCCGTCCTCTACCGGATGAACGCCCAGTCGGCCCCCATCGAAAACTACTTCACCCGCGCGGGCATCCCCCACAAGATCGTGGGCGGCCAGCGCTTCAACGACCGCAAAGAGGTCAAGGACATCCACTCGTATATGTCCATCGTGGCGAACCCCCGGGACGACGTGCGGCTGCGGCGGATCATCAACGAGCCGGCCCGCAAGATCGGCGCGTCCACGGTGGACGCCATCGCCGAGCTGGCCGCCCAGGAGGGCGTGGGCATGATGGACATCATCAGCCACGCCGACGAGTACGCCCGGCTGTCCCGGGCGGTGGGGCCGCTGCTCAAGTTCTGGCAGATCTACCAGGCTTTGCAGGAGGCGCTGGACACCTGCCCGCTGGACCTGTTTGCCGAAAAGGTGATCGAGCTGACCGGCTACCGCCAGATGCTCAAACAACAGGCCGCCGCCGGCCACCGCGAGGAGGCCGAGGAGCGTGAGAACAACCTGGCCCAGCTGGTCAACAACGTGAAGAACTACTGCGACACCCGCGGGGTGGACGCCAGCTTGGAAGGCTATCTCGAGGAGATCGCCCTCATCAGCGACATCGACAGCTACAACGCCGACGCCGACCAGGTGGTCATGATGACCATCCACTCGGCCAAGGGACTGGAGTTCCCCTATGTGTTCCTGGTGGGGATGGAGGAGAACATCTTCCCCGGCGCCATGAGCCAGTACTCCGAGGAGGACCTGGAAGAAGAGCGCCGCCTGGCCTATGTGGGCATCACCCGGGCCAAGAAGGAGCTGTACATCTCCCACTGCGCCACCCGGATGCTGTACGGCCGCACCTGCTACAACGAGGCCAGCCGCTTTTTGGGCGAGATCGACCCCGCCTACGTCGAGACGGCCTGCAGCCCCGCGCTGGAGCGGCCCAGCCGGCCCTCCTGGGGCTCGTTGGGGGACACGGTGCCGGGCGGCGCTTCGGGCTATTCGGGCCCGTCGGGCCGGGCCGCCGCACCCCGCAGCGGCTATTTGAACCGGGAGTACAACGCCCCTGCCCGCGGCCGCACCGGCCGGGTCCCGGCGTTCCCGGGGGCGCCCGCTGCTGCGCGCCCCGCGGCCCCCGCCAAACCGGCGGCCCAGGCCGGGGCCAAGCACTATGCGCCGGGGGATGTCGTGATGCACAAGGTGTTCGGCCGGGGCACCGTCACCCGCGTGACCCCCGCCGCCGGCGACTTTATCGTCGAGATCCGCTTTGACAAGGTGGGGGTGAAAAAGACCATGGCCAACTTCGCCCCCCTGACCAAGGTATCGGAGGAATAAAAACCATGATGACAGTCCGACTGATCGCCCACACGCCCGAGCCCGAAAAGGTGGTGGCCGCCGCGGCCAAGCTCTGCTATTCCGACAGCCGCATCGCCGACCTGCTGGACGGCCTGGACGAGGAAAAGACCGCCCGGTTCCTGGAGATGCTCAGCGACCTGGGCCACGCCAGCCCCATCGAGCACGCCAGCTTCACCTTCGGCATCGAGGGGGTCAGCCGGTCGCTGCTGGCCCAGATCACCCGGCACCGCATCGCCTCCTTCAGCGTCCAGAGCCAGCGGTACGTCCGGCTGGACGATTTCCGCTATGTGGTGCCTCCCGCCATCGAGGCGGCGCCCGAGGCGAAGGCCGCCTTCCTGGCCAGCATGGAGCAGGACGCCCGGAACTATCTGGACCTGGCCCGCAAGCTGGAGGAGGGCCACGCCGCCCGCCTGATGGCCGAGGGCCTGCCCGAGAAGGAGGCCCGCCGCAAGGCCGAAAAAATGGCCAACGAGGACGCCCGCTTTGTGCTGCCCAACGCCTGCGAGACCAAGATGGTGGTGACCATGAACGCCCGCAGCCTGCACAACTTTTTCCGGCTGCGCTGCTGCGAGCGGGCCCAGTGGGAGATCCGGGCCCTGGCCGGTGAGATGCTGCGGCTGGTGTACCCGGTGGCGCCCCACCTGTTCGGCGCGGCGGGGCCTGGGTGCCTGTCCGGCCCCTGCCCCGAGGGCAAGATGTGCTGCGGCCACCCCGAGGCGGTGCGCGAAACATACCGCGCCCTGCGGGAAGGGGCCGGGGCATGAGCGCCCCGGCAAAGGGCCGCCTGCTGGTGATCGAAGGGCTGGACGGCAGCGGCAAGGCCACCCAGGCCGAACTGCTGGCCGCGGCCCTGGCGGCGGACGGGCTGCCGGTGCGGCAGGTCAGCTTCCCGAATTACGCGAGCGATTCCTCCGCGCTGGTGCGGATGTACCTTTCGGGGCAGTTCGGGGCAAAGCCCGACGATGTGAACGCCTATGCGGCCTCCAGCTTTTTTGCGGTGGACCGCTACGCCAGCTTTAAGACCGATTGGGGCGGGTTCTACCGGGACGGCGGCGTCGTCCTGGCCGACCGGTACACCACCTCCAACGGGGCGCACCAGTGCTCCAAGCTGCCGCCGGACCAGTGGGACAGCTATCTTGACTGGCTGTTTGATTTTGAATACCGGCTGCTGGGGCTGCCCGCCCCGGACGCCGTCATCTACCTGCGGGTGGACCCCGCCGTCAGCCAAAAGCTGATGACGGGCCGCTACCACGGGGACGAGAGCAAAAAGGACATCCAGGAGCGCGACCTGGAATACATGGAGCGGAGCCGCGCCGCCGCCGAATACTGCGCCCGCAAACTGGGCTGGCAGGCGGTGGAATGCGCCTCCGACGGCCGGATGCGCCCGGTGGAGGACATCGGCCGGGAGGTGCTGGCCCTGGCAAGGGCTGCCCTTGGATGAAAACCACAAGACAAAAGGGGGTATCCTAACGATGTTTCGGCTGATGGAACCGTCCGACCTGGCGGCCATGCAGGAGCTGTGGGCCGCCTGCCGGTCGGACCCGGCGGATTACGCCGAAAAAGTGATCCGGCGCTTTGCCGGGGAAGAAAACGCCTGGCTGGCGGAGGAAAACGGCCGCCTGCAGGCGCTGGTGCTGTCGGCGCCGGTGACGCTGCAGGGCCGCCCGGGGTATGACCTGTGCGGCCTGTGCAGCCGGGACGAAGGGGCCGCCGCCGGGCTGCTGGACTATGTGTCCGCCCAGCTGGCCGGGCGCGGGGCCGCCTTTCTGGTGGCTGCGCCGGGGGCGGACCAGGCGGCTTTCTACGCGGCCTGCGGGTTTGGCCGGGCCTTCGGGCTGCGGTGCCTGACCCGGGAGGTGCGCCGCAATTTGTGGAGCCAGGCTGAGTTCGACGCCGTTACCGCCAAAAAGCTGTGCGAGCTGCGCCGCCGGTTCTGTCCCGGCTGCGTGGAGCTGGACGCCGGCCGGATGGCCGTGGTGCTGGGGGACCTGTACGCCCGGGGCATCACCATCGTGTCCAGCGAGCACGGGTACGGGCTGTACTTCCGCCGGGAGGACACCCTCTACTTCATCGAGCTGATGGCCGACGACGACCGCGCCGCCGAAGTGCTGATGGAGGCCGCCCGCCAGAAGGAAGTGGTGGTGGAAAAGGCCGTGGTGACGGTGGGGGCAAACCAGCCCCTGTTCTACGGCGAGGGCACCCGGCAGGAATACGGGATGATCCGCTTCCTGGCCGCGCCGTTCGATCTGAGCGAGAGCTATATGCGGCTGATGCTGGCGGAGTAAAACCACAAACGGACGAGGAAAACCTATGAAGGAACCCAACACGAGCAAACACACCGCCCCCCGCAGGAAGGGCCGCTGGCTTGGGCGCGCCCTGCTGGGCCTGCTGCTGGTTTTGCTGCTGGCGGCAGGGGCAACGGCCTTTTTGTTCCGCCGGGAGATCACCGGCGGGGCGGCTGCGGGCCAGACTGTCACCGTCACGGTGGAAAAGGGCAGCGGGGTGGCGGCCATCGCGTCCCGGCTGAAAGAGGCCGGGGTGATCCGCTTCCCGCGGCTGTTCCGCTGGTATGTGGGGCGGCAGGGAGCGGCAGGCCGGCTGCAGTACGGCACGTTTGAGGTGGAAAAGGGCGCATCCTATGACGCGCTGATCGAGGCGCTGTCGGCGTATGCCGCCGCCGAGACCACCCGGCTGACCTTCCCCGAGGGGACCACCGCCATCGCCATCGCCCAGAAGATGGAGCAGGCCGGCCTGTGCACTGCCGAAGAATTTCTGGACGAGGCCAACAGCGGTGATTTCAGCGAATTTGCCTTCTGGCAGTATGTGCCGGAGGACGTGCCCGGCCGCTTTATGAAGTGCGAGGGGTACCTGTTCCCCGACACCTACGAATTTTTGAACGACGGCACCGTCCACGACTACGTCGCCACCTTCTACGCCCGGTTCGACGAGGTCGTCACCGAGGACGTCTACGCCGCGCTGGAAGCCGAGGGGATGACATTGCACGAGCTTGTCACCCTGGCCTCCTTTGTGCAGGAGGAAGCCGGCAACGACCAGGACGGCAACGTGGCCCAGGTGTTCCGCAACCGGCTGGCCGAGGGCTCGCCCTATCCGCGGCTGGAGAGCAACGTCTCCAGCTACATCCAGAGTGACGAGGACAACAACTACCTCTGGAACTGGGTGGCCCCGTGGTACGGCGGCTGGGACAACATTCCATCTGAGATCGTGGCCGCCTACGACACCTACAGCCGGGAGGGCCTGCCCGCCGGCCCGGTCTCGAACCCCGGGCTTGCGGCCATCCGGGCCGCGCTGGACCCCCAGCCCAGCCCCGAGGCCGAGGACGCCTATTTCTTTGTCACCGACCTGACCGGGCACTACTACTACGCCCGCACCCTGGCCGAGCATCAGGCCAACATCCGCGCCGCCCGCGCCGTCAACGCCGGGCTGTCAACCGCCGATTGAGAGGAAACTTCCATGCTTCAGATACCGGAACTGCTGGCCCCCGCCGGGGACCTGGAACGCCTGCGCTACGCCGTCTGCTATGGGGCGGACGCCGTTTACTGCGCCCTGCCTGAATTCGGGATGCGGGCCGCGCCCGCCAACTTCACCCCCGAGCAGCTGGCCGAGGGAGTGGTCTACGCCCATGCGCGGGGCCGCAAGGTCTACCTGACCCTGAACACCCTGCCCACCAATGAGGAAGCGGCCCGGATGCCCGACGCCATCCGGGAGGCGGCCGCCGCCGGGGTGGACGCCTTCATCGTGGCCGACCTGGGGGTGCTGGACGCCTGCAAGACCTGGGCCCCCGATGTGGACGTGCATATGTCCACCCAGACCGGCATCACGAGCTACGCCGCCGCCACCGCCTGCTGGAAGATGGGGGCCAGGCGGGTGGTGCTGGCCCGGGAGCTGAGCCTGACCGACATCGCCGTGATCCGGGACAAGACCCCGCCCGAGCTGGAGCTGGAGGCCTTTGTCCACGGGGCCATGTGCATGAGCGTGTCGGGCCGGTGCCTGCTGTCCAACTACCTGGCCGGCCGGGACGCCAACCGGGGCCAGTGCGCCCAGCCCTGCCGCTGGAAATACTACCTCAGCGAGGAGACCCGCCCCGGCCAGCTGTTCGAGATCGGGGAGGGGGAGGGCGGCAGCTACATCCTGAACGCCAACGACCTGTGCACCGCCCCTTTCCTGGACCTGATCTGCAAGGCGGGGGTGGACAGCCTCAAGATCGAGGGCCGGGCCAAGACCTTTTACTACGTGGCCAGCGTGACTGCGGCTTACCGCCAGGCGCTGGACCAGTACCTGGCAAACCCCTATGCCGAGGACTTCGACCTGCCCGACGGCGTACTGGATGAGCTGACCCGCACCAGCCACCGGCCCTATTCGCCGGGGTTCTACTTCGGGCCCGACAAGGCCCGGCAGAACACCTCCACCGCCGCCTACATCCGGGAATGGGAGTTCGTGGGCACGGTGGACCGCTGGGAAAACGGCGTGGCCTGCTGCCAGCAGCGGGGCAAGTGGTCCCTGGGGGACACCCTGGAGGCCCTGACCCCCAGCGGGGCCTGCATCCAGCTGGCCCCCGCCTGGATCCGTAACAGCGCCGGGGAGGCGGTGGACTCCACCCCTCACGCGATGGAAAGCTACACCATCCCCGCCCCGGAGCTGCCCCCCATGAGCCTGCTGCGCAAAAAGAACTGAATGGCCCTCTCCGGCCCTGCGGGCACGGTTGCGGTGCCCTGTTTTTGCTGCGCGGGTCGCCGCCCGCTTGCAAAAAGCAGACCGCTGCCCCTGCTCCGCTTCGGCTGTTTCGTCCGCTGGACGCGCCTCAGCTTCGCAGTCCCGTAAACGTGGGAGGTGGCACAGGACGCGCAAACGGACTGTGACGGAGAGGGCTAAAAAAACAGATCGCCCCGGATATCCTGACTACTGCCAGGACGTCCGGGGCGGTCTGCTGTATAAGGAGAAAGAAAATGTCAGAATGGAACGCTGTCCAGCGCCAGGCGGGCGGCACGGACGGCGTCGGCGTCGGTCTGCCACAGCTCGAACTCGTCAAAGCCGGGCAGGCCCATGGGTACGCCCTCCCGCCGGAACACCATCCGGCTGGGAATGCGCTTTTTGCCCGAGAGGTGGCAGGCGGTCACGCCCGTCTCGCGGACGAGCCCGGGGATGTTCCGGGCGTTGACGCCCGACCCGGCCAGAATCTCGATGCGGCCGCCGGCCTGCTCCTGCAGGCGGGCCAGCAGGGCCCGGCCGGTCCAGGCGTCGGCGGCCTGGCCGCTGGTCAGCACGGTGGCAAGGCCCAGCTCGCAGGCGGCTTCCAGGCAGAGGGTGGCGTCCCGGCAGACGTCGAAGGCCCGGTGCAGGGCCAGGTCTACGGGGCGGCCCGCCTGTTTGGCGGCCCGGCGGGCGGCGGTGCAGATGGCTTGCATGGCGTCCAGGTCCAGGTCGCCGGCGGGGTCCAGGACCCCGGTGACGATGCCGTCGGCTCCGGCTGCCACCAGCTCGGCGGCAAGCGCGGCCATCTGGCTAAGCTCCCAGCGGTCATAGCAGAAGTCCCCGGCGCGGGGACGCAGCAGGGCGCGCACCGGCAGCCCGGTCTCGGCTTTCACCTGCCGGACCAGGGCGGCGCTGGGGGTGGTGCCGCCAATGGCAAGGTCGGCGCACAGCTCCAGCCGGTCGGCCCCGCCGGCCTTGGCGGCCAGGGCGCTGGCGGTGCTGTCCACGCAGACTTCCAGGATGCGATGAGGCATAGAAAGGCTCCTTCCCGTCAAGTCACGGTGCTAAAATAGGGCAATCACTTTACGCTTTCGAGGAAGCGGACAAAGCCGGCGTGGCCTGCTTCGTCCCGCTTGTAAACGCCGGCGTCCTCCAGCACCTGGGCAAAGACGTGGCCGATCTCCTCCTGCACGATGGCGTGCACGTTGCCGGCGTCCAGCTCGGGGTGGCGGGCCAGCACTTCGCCTGCCCACTCGGCGTGCTTCTGGATGGCTTCGCCGTACTGGCCGGCGGGGGTGCGGGCCACAAGGGCCTGCTCAAGCTCGGCCATTTCGGCCTTCAGGCGGCTGGGCAGCACGGCCAGGCCCATGACCTCGATCAGGCCGATGTTTTCCTTCTTGATGTGGTGGAGCTTGGCGTGGGGGTGGAAAACGCCCAGCGGGTGCTCCTCGGTGGTGATGTTGTTGCGCAGCACCAGGTCAAGCTGGAACTTGCCGTCCCGCATCCGGGCGATGGGGGTGATGGTGTTGTGGGGCTCGCCGCTGGTCTCGGCAAAGACAAAGCAGCTCTCGTCCGAGTAGCCGCGCCAGGCGCGCAGGATCTTGTCGGCCAGGTCCACCAGTTTTTCGTCGTCATCGGCGGTCAGGCGGATGCAGCTCATGGGCCAGCGGACGATGCCGGCCTCGACGTCCTCATAGCCGGGGAAGGTCCAGGGGGTCTCGATGGGGGCCTTGGCCATGGCGAACTCGTAGTGGCCGCCCTGGAAGTGGTCGTGGCTGAGGATGCTGCCGCCCACGATGGGCAGGTCGGCGTTGCTGCCCACGAAGTAGTGGGGGAACTGCTCGACGAAGTCCAGCAGCTTGCGGAAGGTGGCCCGCTCGATCTTCATGGGGGTGTGCTCGCTGTTGAACACGATGCAGTGCTCGTTGTAGTAGACGTAGGGGCTGTACTGGAAGTTCCAGGCGCTGTCGTTGATGGTGATGGGGACGATGCGGTGGTTCTCGCGGGCGGGGTGGTTCATCCGGCCGGCGTAGCCCTCGTTCTCCATGCACAGCTGGCACTTGGGGTAGGCGCTCTGGGGGGCGAGCTTGGCCGCCGCGATGGCCTTGGGGTCCTTTTCGGGCTTGGACAGGTTGATGGTGATGTCCAGATCGCCGTAAGGGGTGGAAGTGACCCACTTCAGGTCCTTCTTGATGCGGTAGCGGCGGATGTAGTCGGCGTCCTGGCAGAACTGGTAGAACCAGTCGGTGGCGGCCTGGGGGCCGTCCTCGTCGTACTTATCCCAGAAGTTGGCCCGCACGATGCTGGGCCGCGGGGTGAGCACGCCCATCAGCTTGGTGTCGAACAGGTCGCGGGCGACCGAGTTGTCCTCGCAGACGCCGCGGGCCACCGCGTCGTCCACCAGGGCGGTGAGGATGCTCTCGAGGTCGACGTAGTAGCAGTCGCCCTCCGGCTCTTCAAAGCTGTCCAGGCCCATGGTCATGAGCAGCTGGTTGCGGATGTAGATCTCGTCGTCGGGCTGGATCAGGCCGGTATCAAGGCCGTAGTTGACCAGCTGCTGGATGAAAGTAGAGATCACAGGACGGCACCTCCTTCGGGGCGGATGGAGAGGACATGGCACCGGCCCTCGCCGATGATGGCTTCGATGCCTGCCTTGAACGATGCGAGTTTGTCCAGCGGGACAAAGGCCTGCACGGTGCCGGCAAAGCCGCCCCCGTGGACCCGGACGGCCCCTTCGCCGGCCAGCAGGTGCTTGGCGGCGGCGATGGTGACGGCCACCTCCTGGTGTTTGGTGTAGCCGGCGGGGATGACGTTCTGCAGGTACTCCCAGCTGCTGCGGCCCGACTCGTTCACCAGGGCCAGGAAGGCGTCAAAGTCCCCGGCGCGGAGGGCGGCCACCTGCTTTTCCACCCGCTCGTTGTCGGCGTAGACGTGGAAGGCGCGCAGCACCGCCCGGTCGCCGCAGGCCTTGCGGCAGGCGGGGATGTTGGCCAGGAAGGTCTCGAAGGGGACGTTGCGCAGCACGTCGCCGCCGCAGACCGCGGCCACCGCGCGGCAGTCGGCCGGGATGGCGGCGTACTCGTCGGTCAGGTCGGCGTGGTCGGCGCCCGAATCAAGGATGCACAAAGCAAGGCCGGCCTTGGAGAAGTCCACCTCGACCGGCTCGACCACGGGATTGGCGGGGTCGGCAAAGTCGATGGTGATGATGTTGCCCACACTGGAAGCCATCTGGTCCATCAGGCCGCAGGGCTTGCCGAAGTAGACGTTTTCAGCCCACTGGCCGATCTGGGCGATGGCGATGGGGCTGACCTTTTCGGCCATGAACAGCTCGTTGAGGATGGTGCCGATCAGCACCTCGTAGGCGGCGCTGGAGGACACGCCGCTGCCCTTGGGCACGTTGGAGGTGACGTACACGTCCAGGCCCGACAGGCGGGCGCCCCGCTGGGCAAAGGCGGCGCACTCGCCCCGCAGGATGGCGGCGCTGGAGTTCTCCTCCTCCTTGCGGGGGGCCAGGTCGTCCAGGGAGATGGCGCACAGGGGATAGCCCTCGCTCTGGACCCGCAGCTGGTTCAGGCCGTTGGGGCCGGCGGCGGCGATCATGTCGATGTTGACGCTGCCGGCCAGCACCCGGCCGTGCTGGTGGTCGGTGTGGTTGCCGCCGATCTCGGTGCGGCCCGGCGCGCTGAACAGCGCTGCGGCGCTGTGGGGGCCGAAGGCGGCTTCCAGCCCGTCCAGGGCGGCGGCGTAGCGGGCTGCCTGGGGGGCGGTGTCCTCCGGGGCGCAGCAGTAAAGGGAGGCCAGGCGCGCGGCGTGGACGCCGTCCGCCAGCTCCTGTTTCCAAATGCGGACATCCTTCATACTCATATCCTCCTTACCATTACATACACATGGCGCAGGGCCCAAAGGCGCGGGCCCGAGGCGGTTCACACCTTAACTATAAAGGATTCAGAGGCAAAATGAAATGTATTATTGTTGCCTTTTGATGCAAAGTTGCCGAAAAACGGCCGCCCGGTTTTCAGCTGGCATGGAAGTTGCTTTTCACAAAAAAATCTGCCTGCCAAAAAGAGCTTTTGGGGCGTTTGGCGGTGCGCGGGGGCAAAACGGGGCCGAATGCAAAAAAACACCGCAGGGCGCACGGCCCCGCGGCGTTTGAGCGGAAGATGTTACAGCTGCTGGAAAATGTTGTAGATGCCCTCGGCCAGCTCCTGGCCCAGGTCAAAGACGGCGCGCACCGCCGTGAAGAACAGCGCGGGCACAAAGGTGAACGAGAAGGTCAGCACCGAGGAACCCCGATAGAAATCGGTCAGATGCAGGCTGTCCAGGAAGGCCGTCACCGCCTGCGTGACGGGGCCGCCGCCCTGGATGTCCCGCTGCTCGGCGGGGTCGATGGCCGCGTAATGCGCGGGCAGGCGAAGATTCCGCATAAGAAAAGCTCCTTTCGTGATGATGTTGCCGGCCCGTCAGGCCGGGGACGGTCAGGCCGCGGCGGGCAGCGCCTCGGAAGCCTGGGCCGCGGGCGTGCCGAACGCATCCTGGAAGGCCTTGACGAGCGGGTCGATCAGCTGGACATAGTAGTAGGACGCCAGGCTCAGGCCGTAGAAGCCGCCCAGCAGGCCGGTGACGCCCAGAATGGCCCACTGGCTGCCGTTCAGGGAGGAGAAGAAATCCTTCATGATCTTGCCGCCGGATTTGAGGGTGGTGCCCACAAAGGCGTTGGTGACCATGGCCACGCCGGCCGAGAAGAACGCGCCGCCCAGGAACATCAGGCCGTTGACCACGACGTTGACGCCGAACTGGATGACCTGCTCGGTGGTGATGTTGAACAGCGCGCCGCCGTCCAGGTAGACCATCTCCTCCTGCGGGACGAGGGCGTAGTGGGCGGGCATCGCGAGCGCGCCCGAAGCAGTAGTATATTCCATAAGTAGGGCTCCTTTCAAGCTAGGCCCCGCAGCGGGCCGCGGGAACTGAGTTACCCCGATTATAGCATATCCGGCAAAAAACAACAAGGCATCGCACAGGCCCCTCCGGGCGCGCTTTGTGAGAAGGATGTGAAATTTTGCTCACAAAACAAACGCAGGCACGCAGAAAACACGCAAAGCCCGGACAAAACGGACCGTGAAAAAATGTTCCTGTGCAATGTTTTGCACACAAGGGGAAAAGCGCCGCCGGGTCAGGCTTTGCGCAAAAGCTCCCATACGTCCATCAGGACGCCGGCCGGCAGGCAGTGGGCGGCGGCCCGGTGAACGGTGCACACAGGCCCGGGGGTGGAGACGGCCCGGCCCCGGCGGCTGTCCAGCAGGGCGCGGGCCACCACCCGCCGGCTGTGGGAAGCGAAGGGGAAATGGCGCACCGCCTGTTCGCCGGAGCCCTGCCGGGCGGTGGGGATGAACTCAGTGTCCTTCACCCAGTAGGGGCACACCGCCGTCACGGTGATGCGGCGGGGGCGCAGCTCCCGGGCAAGGGCACGGCTGTACCGGTAGAGGAAAGCCTTGGTCGCGGCGTACACGTTCAGGTAAGGGAAGGGCTGGAACGCGGCGGTGGAGCAGATCTCCAGGATGCGGCCGCCCGCCTTCATCCAGGGCAGGCAGGCCTGGGTCACTTCGACGGCGGCCTGGCAGTTGAGGCGGATCATGGCGGCGCTCTGCTGGCGGGGCACCTGCTGGTAACTGCCCATCCGCCCAAAGCCCGCCGCGCAGACCAGCACCCGCACCTCGGGGCGGGCAGCGGCGAGCGCGGCTTCCAGGCGGTCCACAGCGCCCTCCGCCGTCAGGTCCAGCGGCAGCACCCGCAGGGGGACGGGGCAGTGCTGGCGCAGCGCTTCCAGCCGCTCGCGGCGGCGGGCGATCACCCATATCTCGTCCAGCTGCTTTTCCAGCAGGGCCAGCTGGCGGACGAACTCCCGGCCCAGCCCGCTGGACGCGCCGGTCACTACGGCGATCTTCATGTGCAAAGCCTCCTTTCTAGGATTGTTTGGTGGTCCAGGTCAGGTCCAGCACGGGGCCGTAGGGGTCAAAGACGAGGCCCTCCACCCCGTCGGCCAGGAGCAGCCGTTTTTGCTGGGCGAACAGGGGCATCACCGCGCACCCGGACAGCAGCTGGCGCTCGGCCTGGGCCAGCAGGGCGCAGCGGGTCTCGCTGCCGGCGGCGGCCGCGGCCTGGGCCAGCAGGGTCTCAAAGCTGGTGTCGGCGTAGCCGGTCAGGCCGTCGGGGCCGAAGCTGCGCAAAAAGCTGTAGACGCTGCCGTCGGTGCAGGTGACGGGGGCCAGGGCGATGGTGTAATCCCCATCGGCCAGGCGCTGGTCAAAGTCCTCCCGGGGCACCTCCTCCAGGGAGAAGAACAGGGACAGCTCCTGCTGCCAAACGCTGTTGATGGCCTGCACGGCCTGGGTCAGGCCCGCGCCGGCGGGCACCAGCACCGTGATGCCCATCAGGTCGCTGCTGGAGATGGTCTGCCGCGCGGCGCGGTAGAGGGCGTAGGCCCCGTTCAGGGTGGGGGAGGGGTCCCCGGCGGCGGCGCGGTAGTCGATGCCGCCCACCGCGAGGCCGTCCGGCACCAGCCCTTCGGCGGGGGCATAGAGGCCCTCGTCCACCGGGAGGCTGGCCTGGGAGGCCGCCGCGGTCAGAGCCTGGCGCAGCAGGGCGCTGCCCAGGGCGGGCTGCTCGGTGTTGAACAGCAGGCACCAGGTGGTGTCGGAGTAGGACACCGCGCGCAGCTGGGTGGGCGCGTCGGTGTCGTCCAGGGCGGCGGTGCAGCGCTCGTTCAGGATCAGGTCCTCGGCGGAGGCGGCGCTGCCGGTGTTCTGCACCAGGCGCAGGCTGTCCACCAGGCCGTCCGAGACGTCGCGCCGGAGGAACAGCCCGCCGCTGGTCCAGTTATAAAGGTAAAAGCTGCCGCTGGAAAGGGTGGTGTCGGCGGTCAGGCCGTAGCTGCCGCCGGTGCTCTCGAAAAACGCCTCGTCGCAGGGCATGGCCCCCGGCAGGGCCAGCTTGCGCAGAAAGTCGTCGTCCGGCTCGCTGAGGGTGAACACCACCGTGCCGTCACCGCTGGCTTTGACCCCCAGCGCCTCCGGCCCGGCCAGGCCGGCCAGCACCGCACTGCCGCCCTCGATGGCGGCGAACTCCACCGCGTAGGGCGAGCCGGTCTCGGCCGCGAACACCCGCTCGAAGGCGTAGACAAAGTCCTCGGCGGTGATGGCGTAGCTGGTGTCCTCCCCGCGGGCGGCCTTGTAGGTCAGGCCGGGCCGGAGGGTGAAGGCATAGGTCAGCCCGTCGGCCGAGACGGTCCAGCTTTCGGCCAGGTCGGGCTGGGGCTGGCCACCGGCGTCCAGGCGGACCAGGCCGCCGTAGAGGTTTTTGCAGGCGATGACGTCCTCGGGGGCCGAGGCGATCTGGGGGTCGAGGTTCGCGGGGATCTCCTCCACGAACCAGGTAAAGCTGTTGACCCCCGACCCGGCGGTGCATCCGGCCAGGGCCAGGGCAAAAGCCGCCGCCAGCACAGCGGCCGCAATACGGACAAATCTATGTTTCAAGGCAAGGTATCCTTTCTGTGTGGTGGTAGGGCCTCTCAGGCGCAGCGGGGGGCGCCTATACTCCCCTCTCAGGCGCTTCGCGCCAGCTCCCCCGCAGGGGGAGCCAAGTGTACGTGCGTCAATCATGGCAAACTGTGCTGTAAGGCAAAGCTGTGAGCAAGTTTGCCTTACCACCTCTTAGCCGCCACCCACGGGCGTGCTCTTGCCTCCCCCGGTGGGGGAGGTGGCACGGCGCTTCAGCGCCGTGACGGAGAGGGCACCCGTCAGGCGCTCCCGAGCGGGCTTCTTTTCCAGTGTAGCAGAAACGCGCGGGGTTGGCAATCGGGTTTTGCGGCCTGTTTTGGGATTTTCGTTGCCAAGCGCCCCTAAAAGAGGTATAATGAGCGGTGTGCCAATCTATGCCTGTCACAGGGCGACAGGGGGCCGCGGGCCCCGGGAGGGATTTGTTATGCAGAAAGAACAGCAGCAGCTCGCCGCGCTGGTACGCGGCAAAAAGGTGGCGTTCATCGGCGCAGGGGTCAGCCACAAGGCCCTGATCGAGGAGTTTGTGGGGCTGGGGGCCGAAGTGACCCTGTGCGACAAAAAGCCGTCGGTGGAGGCGTTCGGGGACTATGCCGGCACCATCCGCCGGCTGGGGCTGCGCCTGAGCCTGGGCGAACACTACATGGACGGCTTCCGGGGGCAGGACATCATCCTGCGCACCCCCGGCTTTGAATATTACCAGAAGCCCTTGCAGGACGCCATCGCCGCCGGCACCATGGTCACGAGCGAAGTGGAGCTCTTTTTCGACCTGTGCCCCTGCGAGATCGTGGCCGTGACCGGCTCGGACGGCAAGACCACCACCACCACCCTCATCAGCGAGATGTTCAAGGCGGCGGGGCGCACCGTCCATCTGGGCGGCAACATCGGCGCGCCGCTGCTGCCCATGCTGCCCGAGGTGGCCCCCACCGACGTGGCTGTGGTGGAGCTGTCCAGCTTCCAGCTCATCAGTATGCGCAAGAGCCCCACGGTGGCGGTGGTGACCAACGTCACCCCCAACCACCTGGACCACCACAAGGATATGCAGGAGTATATCGACGCCAAGCGCAACATCCTGCTGTACCAGACGCCGCCCTGCCGCGCGGTGCTGGGGTATGAAAACGACATCACCCGCGCCATGCAGGCCGACTGCAAGGGCGAACAGGTCTGGTTCACCCGGCTGCATGAGACCGATAACGGCGCTTTCCTGCGCGGGGACGGGATGCTCTGCATGGCGGAGGGCGGCAAAGTGACCCCCTTCCTGGCCCAGAAGGACGTCAAGCTGCGGGGCCTGCACAACATCGAGAACCTGCTGGCCGCGGCCGCCGCAGTCTGGGGCCGGGTGCCGGTGGAGGCCATCCGGCAGGTGGGCAGCACCTTTACCGGGGTGGAACACCGCATCGAGCCGGTGCGCGTGCTGGACGGCGTGACCTGGTACAACGATTCCATCGCCACCAGCCCCACCCGCACCATCGCGGGGCTGCGCAGCTTCGACCAGAAGATCATCCTCATCGCGGGGGGCTACGACAAAAAGATCCCCTACGAGCCGCTGGCCCCCGAGCTGCTGGCCCACGTCAAGACCCTGGTGCTGATGGGGGCCACCGGGCCCCGCATCGAGGCGGCCGTCCGGGCCGAGCAGGGCTTTGCCGAAAGCGGCCTCGCCATCCTCCACGCCGGCAGCATGGAGGAAGCGGTGGCCCTGGCCCGCAGCGCGGCTAAACCGGGGGACATCGTCAGCCTGTCCCCGGCCAGCGCCTCCTTCGACGCTTACCCCAACTTCGAGGCGCGGGGCAAACACTATAAGCAGATCGTGAACAGCCTGTGATCGCCCGGGCCGTCACCCCCGCCGCCCGCAAGCGCTTTGTGCGGGCCTGCCGGGGCGCGCCGGGGCTGGAAGTGCTGCTGCCGGTGGAGCGCGCCCTGTTCGCCCGCAGCCAGCCGGGCCGGTTCTACGCCGGGCCGGGGCTGGCGCTGGACGTGGGCGGGCCGGAGGCCCTGGCCGCCGGCGGGGCGAACCCCGAGGAACTGGCCGCGTTTTTGCAGTTCTGCGGGTGCAGCGCTCTCATCACGAACGGGACGGCCCCCGCCGGCTGGCGTGCGGACGGGCATCTATACGGCTTTGCCCTGGCGGCCGGGGCGCAGCTGCCCGAGCCCGCCGCCGACGAGGCGCTGTGGGCGTCCCTCGCGCTGGATACAGCGCCCCCGGCCGGGGAGCTGGCGGCCTTCCTCTACCCGGCGGGGCCGCAGCGGGACGATTACTATTCGGCCCTGTGCACGAAACGGGTGCGGGGCCTGGCCCGCGTGTGGGCCCTGCGGCAGGGCGGGGTCCTTGCCGCCACCATCGGGGCCTACGCCATCCGGGACGGCAGGGCCTACCTGGCCTGCGGCTGCACGGCGGAGCCCCTGCGGGGGCGCGGAGCGGGGGGACGGCTGGCCGTCCGCTTTGCCAACGCCCTGGCCGGGCAGGGGCTGGAAGTGTGCCTGCTGTGCCGGGGCGAGCGGACGGGTTTTTACACCCGGCTGGGCTTTGCGCCTGCGGGCGCGCTGGCCCGCTACACCAACGAGACTGGAAAGGAAAGCTATGCTTGAACGTTTTTTTGATTACCGCCCCGAGGTGCTGGCCCTGGACGAAAAGGCCATGCAGCTGTGCACGCCTTACTTCCGTCAGGCCGAGCAGGTGCGGGACTACAACCAGCTGAAGATGCTGCGCGCCTTCACCGGCAACCAGATGTCCTCCTCCGACCTGCTGGGCACCACCGGCTACGGCCTGTGGGACACCGGCCGGGCCAAACTCGAGGCCATCTTTGCCCAGGTGATGGGCTGCGAGGATGCGCTGGTGCGCAGCCAGTTCATGAGCGGCACCCACACCCTGGCGGTGGCGCTGTTCGGCCTGCTGCGGGCGGGGGACACCCTGCTGGCCGCCACCGGCCGCCCCTACGATACCCTGGAAGGGGTCATCGGCATCGAGGGCAAGGGCGAGGGCACCGGCACCCTGACCGACTACGGCATCCGCTACGAGGAAGTGCCCCTCAAACCCGACTTTACCCCCGACTACGAGGCCATTGCGGCGGCGGCCCCCCGGGCAAAGGTCTGCCACATCCAGCGCAGCCGGGGCTACCTGCAGCGCAACGCCTTCGACCTGGACACCATCCGCAAGGTGGCCGAGGCCGCCCGCAGCACCAATCCCGGCATCATCGTGTTCGTGGATAACTGCTACGGCGAGTTCACCCAGACGGCCGAGCCCTCCCAGGCGGGGGCCGACCTGATCGCCGGCAGCCTCATCAAGAACCCCGGCGGCGGCATCGCCCCCACCGGCGGCTACATCGCGGGCCGGCGGGACCTGGTGGAACAGTGCGCCTACCGGCTGAACGCCCCCGGCCTTGGCAAGGACCTGGGCTGCACCCTGGACGCCCCGCGCGAGATGTACCTGGGGCTTTACTATGCGCCGGGCGTGGTGTGCGAGGCGGTCAAGACCGCCATCTACGCCCAGTGCCTGCTGGAGCTGGCGGGCAAAAACCCGGTGCCCCGCTACTGCGAGCCCCACAACGACATCGTCACCTGCTTTGACGCGGGCACCGCCGGGGCCCTGGTGGGCTTTTGCCAGGGCATCCAGGCGGCCAGCCCGGTGGACAGCTACGCCCTGCCCGAGCCCTGCCCCGAGCCGGGCTACACCGACGAGGTGGTGATGGCAAGCGGCAGCTTCACCCAGGGCAGCACCATCGAGCTGAGCTGCGACGGGCCCATCCGGGCCCCCTACACCTGCTATCTGCAGGGCGGGCTGAACTTTGCGGCCAGCCGCGCCGGCGTGCTGCTGGCGGTGCAGAACGCATGGTTCGCGGGGTGAGCGGGATGCAGTATGTCTGCCGTTACGACTCGCCCCTCGGGCCCATGCTGCTGGCCGCCGAAGGGGACTGGCTGACCGGCGCGTGGTTCGAGGGGCAGAAGTACTTTGGCCGCACCCTCGCAGCCGGCCGCGCGGAGGGGGACGCCCCCGTCCTGACGCTGGCCCGCCGCTGGCTGGAAGTGTACTTTTCGGGCCGCGAGCCGGATTTTGCGGTGCCGCTGCGCCCGTCGGGCACCCCTTTCCAGCAGGAGGTGTGGGCGGCGCTGCGCGAGATACCCTACGGCCAGACCACCACCTACGGGGCCATCGCCCGGCAGATGGCGGCCCGGCGGGGCCTGCCCCGGCTGTCCGCTCAGGCGGTGGGCGGCGCGGTGGGCCGCAACCCCATCTGCATCCTGGTGCCCTGCCACCGTGTGCTGGGCGCGGACGGCAGCCTGACCGGCTACGCCGGCGGCGTGGAGCGCAAGCGCCGGCTGCTGGAGATGGAAAGCCCTCTCCGGCCCTGCGGGCCACAGTTGCAGTGACCTGTTTTTGCTGCGCAGTCCCGTAAACGCGGCCCTCTCCGGCCC
>LBJMR02800__coassemble_201_pt1 | contig 84320 bp, 85 predicted proteins | sample LBJMR02800__metabat2_high_PE_029 | metagenome-assembled genome bin LBJMR02800
TCAAATTTGTTTTCTTTTGATTTTGTCTGTTTGCTGCATTCTGTCAAAGCAGTATTTGAACACCCTTGTTTTCATGGCAACGCTGTATCTTGTGAGAGGTCGAATAGGTGGGTGGCACGCTCCCTATGCTTGGCTGTGCATTCTGCTGACAACAATGCAGACATGGACCGTTCTCTATATAGTGGCTCCTATTCTGATGGATATAAATCTGTTCTTTACATGGGCTTTGAATCTTTTATTGCTTCTGATAGCTTTGAGGACTGATCCAATTTATCCGCCACAGTTGCATTTTGATCAGGAAGTTATATCTGCAAACCGAAGAAAAAAGAATTTGATTCTTGTTTGTATCGTACTTATACAAATTGTTTCTTTTGGCCTTGGGATAGAATGGATTCTGATTTTTAGTTTTAATGGCATACTGGTCAGTATGCTGCTTGTATTCGCCGAAAAATTCAAACAGAAATATGGAGGTTGATCGTATGAACTGCTTGGAACGTGCCGGAAAAAAACTCCTGTCCCATATCATTATCATCGAACAGTTTGGCTGGCCGCCTTCTTGTACAGGAGGGATATATCAGCCCGAGCGTCCCGTTTGCAATCGTCCCCCGCAGGACGATGAAACTTATTCCAAAGAACACAACAAGTAAATCAAAATTCTTCTAAAAATACTTCGTAGTTGACTCAAAGGCGGCAAGTGAGCTTCCTGCATCCCATTTGGAATAGCTAGAAAGTTCGCTTGCCGTCTTTTTATATTCAAACGGCAATTCGCTTGTTTGCCTCAGAGAATCCAAGAGATGTTTCTACACAAAGGAGGTTCACCTATGCTAAATGATTTGCGATCTGAGCTGCACGTTTCCAGTTGTCCCAAGTGCGGAACCCGCCTCATGTGTGGAAAAATCATCGTCACTGGATTGCACAAATGTTCCAAATGCAACCGGCACTGGGTGATCCAAATCGAACGGGACAAAGTTACTGTGACGGGGGCGTCTCTGCATTTTGAAGAACTTGAGGGATTTACCTGATTTTCTGATTTTATAAAAAACTGAATATGGAATGAGACATACTGTAGCTGCTGTTGAACTGGGTACAAGCCCTTAGGAACAGAATTCAGGAGTCAAAAGTTTGTTCGATAGGACTGAACCGGCTATAGGCCGGACGAGCCGGCAGACGGAAGCGATTTCCTTAGGGAAATTGCGGCTGTCTGCCGGCCTTTTTTATTTGCTACTTGGTTGTCGCTTCCGTCGCCCCACGGGAGTGACAGATGCGCCAGCATTGGGAAACATACATCGCCAGATACCCATAACCTTCGGATTTTGCACGTCCATACACGCGTCAAAATCTGGAGGATTATACAATGCGTTTCGATGCAATGGAATGTGGAAAGAGAATCAAGGCTCTGCGGGAAGAAAAAAGACTTACCCAAATGGAACTTGCTGAGCAAATTTGTATTACTACCGATCATCTGCGGGCTATTGAACGCGGGCGGAGAGCTTGTTCCATCGACTTGCTGGTGGATTTGTCTCTATTTTTTGAAGTAACCTTAGATCATCTTATTTTAGGTAGAACCCCAGCAAACGAAATAATCCGGGCAGAAATTTTACAGGCCATCGGAATCTTGCAAAACATCAAAAACACCCTTTAGTTTGGTATCGCTACCGTGTCTGTGAGACACGGTAACCGGGTCTACCAGTCACTCCCGCAACGAAAATTTCTAAGGTATCATAGAGTCACAGCAAGGGCCTCCCCCGAACGGAGGGACAAGCCACTGGTGGACCTTGAAAAGTGAATAAGCAGCCTCCTGGTACTTCCAGACAATGATACTTCCGTAACTCGCGGCCCGGCCACAAAGAAGGCGGGGCGGCCGAAAGGCCGATGGAGCGGTGCAAATCCGCCGCCAGAAGGTTCCCAACCCTCCCCGGGGCGTCGAGGACAAATGGGGGAAGGAAATCCAAACAACATTCGGCCCGCCGGCTGAGAATCATGTTCCAGGCTGGCGGGCTTTTTATATCAACACAACAATTTATAACAGACAGGAGGTCAACTATGAGCCGTAGCTACACGCGCAATCTGAATACCGTATCCCTCATCACGCTGTGTCCGGTCTGCCTGCATTCCTTCCAGGATGCCAAGCGCACGACGCTGCGCCGTGCCGACCTACGCCAGCATACCAAGGATGTCTGTACCTATTGCCAGACCCGTTATGGGTTTGACTACTATGCCCAGCCTATGGTTCACAGAGACCCGAACCGGAGGGAGGCCAAAGCCTATGCTGCGACGGCTGAAGATTGACCCCGAGTTTCAGAGCAAGATTCCGCCACTGACCTTCGAGGAGTTGAACCTGCTGGAAACCAACATCCTGGAGGAAGGGCGGATTCTCAGTCCTCTGATCGTCTGGAACGGCCTGATCGTAGACGGCCACAACCGCTTTGCAATCCTGAAAAATCACCCGGAGATCAAGTACACCGTGCTGGAAAAGGAGTTTGCCAACCGCTATGAAGCGATTGTCTGGATTTGCAAAAACCAGCTTGGCAGGCGGAATCTGACACCAGAACAGCGAAAATACTTGATTGGGAAACAGTATGAAGCCGAAAAGCAATCCAATGGTGGAGATCGAAAGAGTTCCGCAAAAAAATCAGTTGGTCAAAATGACCAACTGATCGGGAAAAAACACACCAGACTTCGGATTGCAGACGAAAACAGTGTAAATGAAAGTTTTGTGCGACGGGCGGAATCGTTTGCAAATGGAGTGGATGCCGCAGAAGAAGCTGTTTCCGGCACCCGTGCCAAAATACTGTCCGGCGAGGTGAAGCCTACGGCAGCAGAGCTGGCCGCCGTGTCCCGCGCAGCCCCAGAGGAACGCCCCGCGCTGGTGGTTGAACTCTGTAAGCCAAAGGATGAGAAAAGGGCTGGCAGAAAAGAGAAGAGAGCGGCATCGACCACAGTAAGGGCAAAGACAGAAGAACCCAAAACCAAGGCTTCGGAGCCTTGCGAGCCAGCAGAGCTTCCGCCCGCTCCTTCTCCTGAGCTGGCACCGCAGCCGGTGAAAATCGACAACCAGCAGCTGCTGGAAATTGCGGCCAGCCGGTATCACGCCAAGCGCCGGGCTACAGGCAGCGATATGCTGTGCGAGATCGAGGCCGCAGCGGACAATCTGAAACAGCGGTGGGAGCAAGCCTTCCAGTATTACCCCGACCTTCTCACCGACCCTGACAATCGGGCCGCAGTTGCAGAGATTGCCCAAAACCTGACAAACTACCTAAACGAAGTGGAGGAACGTACCCTATGAGATTATACTCTTATCCCTATAAAGAAATTTCCATCAACAGCGCCTTCCTGGAGATCCCCGCCGAGTACCAGCGCAAGCTGCAGATGGGCAAAGTCAAGCAGATGGTGGCTGAGTTCAATGGCATCATCGTCAATCCGCCCAAGGTCAGCTATCGGGACGGGCGCTACATCGTGATCGACGGCCAGCACACCATCGTGGGCCTCAAGACCCTCAACGGTGGCAATGACTTGCCCATCCTTTGCCGGGTCTACATTGGTCTGACCAAAGAGGAAGAAGCTCTCGTGTTTGCTCAGCAGACTGGCGCATCCACTCCCCTTTCTGCGGGTGCGAAGCTGCGGGCCAAACTGGTGGGCCAGGATGCCGAGTCCCACGCTTTCCTGGCCGCCACCGAGGCGGCGGGGCTGCAGTTGGGCACCGATCATGTCCGGGCCAACCGCAAAATCATCTGCGTCGGCACCGCCCTCAAAGAATTCCGGCAGTATGGCCCGGACATCTATACCGAGGGCTTGCAGGCTATTGCGGAGGCATGGGACGGTGACCCCGATTCCCTGCGGCCGGGCATCATCCAGGGCGTGATGCGTTTCATCGCCCTCTATAAAGATGAATACAAATATGACCGTCTGGTCAAGCGCCTGTCCACCGTCTACCCCATGAAGCTGGTCCGTGACGCCGACGCCATGAGCGGCGCGGCATCTTACCGGTACATGATGCAGGTCCTGAAGCTGTATAATGGGTGCAGCAAAAAGAATATGCTGCCGGTGAAGTTCTGACAAGTGTGATGGGAGGTAGCGCCATGTTTGAAAATCCTGTTTTGAAAGAAGAGTCTGTTATCCAGGTGGAGGAGGTGGTGCTGCCCCAGATCGTCAGCATCAAGCAGGCCAGCCAGCGGATGGGGCTGCCTGTTTACTACGTTCGCCGCCTGTGCAAAGAGGTGCCGGGGATGGCGTTCCAGTCCGGCGTCAAGTGGTATGTCAACCTTGGAAAAATGGCGGAATATTTCAACAACGGAATGACCTCTGCCTGATTTGTCAAGGATGCCGGCGCGGTTGGCGACATCCTAAAAATTTACGCTGCAACCTGTTATACTCACCATGACAGAAGAAAGGAGGTTACGAGTATGGCTTCTGTAAAACTGATCGAACCCAAGAAAAAGCCCAAGTATTTCCAGCTCACCGCCATTGTCATGGTGAATGGAAAATCGGAGCGGCGCTATGGCCGCTTTGACTTTGACCCTACCGAGCTGAAAACGGCCCGCCAGCGCCTGGCAGCGGCGAATGCGGCGGCGGTGGAGTTTGAGCGGGAGCAGCAGGCTCAGATCGACAAGGAAATGGCTGGCGGCGGCAAAACGTTCGAGCAGATGGCAAGAGAGTACATTGACTCCAACCGTTCTTTGTTGGAGCCGTCCGCCCGCCTGAAAGGCGATGCAGAGCAGCACCGGAACAAGGCGAATACGACCCGTAATAAGAATGGCTACCTCAACAAAATCAGAGGCTATCCCCAGTTCGCACAAAAACCAATCAGTGCCATCACCAAGAAGGACTGCGACCAGGTCCTCCATCTGTTGGAGAAAGGATGCACCCGGGTCTACCAGCGTGCGACGCTGAAACCGGGGGCCAAGGTGTACAAGACTATGTCCTGCCCCAAGATCGCGGAATTTTGCACCATCAAAGAAGAAACGGTGGAAAAATCCTTCCGCGGAGAAAGCGTCTCTCTGGATTCTGCGCAGCAGATCGCAAAAGCGCTGGGTCAGAAGGTTGAGACCCTCTTTGAGGTAGAGACGGATGAGCGGCCTGTCACCCAGAAAACCATGCGGGAATACGTCCTGTTTATCCGTGCCGTGATCAACTACGCCAACGAGAACTACAACGTAGACGCCAAGCCGCCCCAGATACGGGCCTGCGGTAAGAAAGGAAAGAGCGTGGACTGCCTGCATAAAGACGAGGTGGAGCGCCTGCAGCAAACGCTAAAAGAGTGCTCCCTGCTGGAGCGGGCGATCATTCTGTCTTTGCTGAATACCGGCGTCCGCCGCGGAGAGCTGGCCGGACTGACGTGGCAGGATGTGAACTTCAAGGAGTGCACAATCCACATTTCCAAGTCTCTGCTGGTCTTTCAGAATTTCGGCTACCAGCTCACCGCAACCAAAGAGAACAATGTCCGGGACGTGGACGTTGCGCCGGAATTTATGGCTTTCCTGGAGGACTACTACCGGCAGTGGAAAGCTCAGAAAAAGGTGATGGGCGCGGCCTGGCAGAAAAGCCTGGATAGAAAATCGGCCAAGTATGCTTCTTCCCTGCTGGCTCTGCGAGGGAATGACTTTGTGATCTGCAACGACCACGGCTTCCCCATCAACCCGGATAGCTACGGCAGTCTGGTGCGGCGGGTCGGCAAAAAGGCGGGCATCGAAGGGCTGCACCCCCACATGTTCCGGCACACCTTCGTCAGCATCCTGTTGTCCAACCCCAACATCGGCATCGCCACAGTGGCGGCGGAAGCGGGCCACGCCCAGCCCAGCACAACGCTGGCGATCTATACCCAGGTGTATGACCGCCGCCGCGAGGAGATACGCAAACAGATGAGCCAGGAACTGTACAGCGAATAAACAATTTCCGCCAAAAGGCAGAAAGAAAAGCACGAAACGCGATGTTCCGTGCTTTTTGGTGGGCCAGGCAGGATTCGAACCCGCGATAACCCCGTTATGAGCGGGGAGTTCTGACCGCTGAACTACTGGCCCGTATGGAGATGAAGCTGGACCTGCGAGGGCGCATTCGGATGCCCTTCGTAGGTAAAAAGTAGGTGGAAACGCTTTTTTGCCGTTATGACGGCGAGAAAACGACGAATATGCGGATGTTTTGGAAGCGCCGGTTGGCAGGGCCAGCCGGTTATGAGCCGCCAGCTCTGACCAGCTGAGCTACTGGCCCGCAGAGCCTCCTGCATAAGCGTCCAGGGGGATACTATATTAGTATAGCAGATTTGCGCCCAAATGAAAAGACTTTGCGGAAACTTTGCCGCTTTGGAGGCAAAATGTGCTATACTGGTGGGACAAAAGCAGGCAGGGAGGGCTGGATATGAGACAGAACCATCGGACAGGCCGCGGGCAGGCCCGGCACGGCGGACGCCGCCGGGCTGGGGCCGGCGTCACCCGGCGGGGCTTTTTGCTGGGCGCCGGCGCGGCCGCGTTGGGGGCCGCGGGCCTCTGGCTGCGCGGCTGCGTCCGGCCGGACGGGGGCGGCGCTTCCTCGGGGCCGGCTGCGCCTGCCGCCGGGGAGTGGCGGGCCGCCTGGATCAGCTACATCGAACTGCAGGGGATGGACTACACTTCGGCGGATGCGTTCCGGGCCGGGGCCGAGGCCATGATGGACAACTGCGCCGCTCTGGGCCTGAACACCGTCATCGTCCAGGTGAGGCCCTTTGGGGACGCCATCTACCCCAGCGCCCTGTTCCCCTGGAGCCATATCTGCACCGGGACGCAGGGGGTCTCCCCCGGCTTTGACCCACTGGACCTGCTGCTCACGGCGGCCCACGGGCGGGGGCTGTCCTTCGAGGGGTGGATCAACCCCTACCGGCTGCGGGCGTCGGCCGCCTCGCCGGGCGCGCTGGCGGCGGACAATCTGGCCAACACCCACCCCGAATGGGTGGCGGCGGTGGGCGACGGGCTGTACCTCAACCCCGCCCTGCCCGAGGCGGCCGCCTACGTGGTAGAGGGGGTGGCCGAGCTGGTGCGCAATTACCCGGTGGACGGGGTGCACTTTGACGACTACTTCTACCCCACCACCGACCCCGCCATCGACGCGGCCCCGTTTGCGGCCAGCGGCGCGGCGGACCTGGCCGGGTGGCGGCGGCAGAACGTCACCGCCCTGGTCAAGGCGGCCCACGACGCGGTCAAGGCCGCCGACCCCACCCTCCGCTTTGGGGTCAGCCCCCAGGGCAACCCCGACAACGATATGGAGCAGCAGTACAGCGACGTATACGGCTGGCTGGCCGCCGATGGCGGGGAGGCCGTGGTGGATTACCTCTGCCCGCAGATCTATTGGGGGCAGGGGTATACCCTGTCCAACGGGTCCCGGCGGTTCGCGTTTGAAAACATCGTGCCCGAATGGCTGGCCATGCCCCGGGGCAGCGCGGCCCTGTATGTGGGGCTGGGAGCCTACCGCATCGGGGACGGAGACGGCGGGGCCAACCCGGACAGCGTTTCGGGCTGGTCCACCGGCCGGGCGCTGGCGGACCAGGTGGCCGCCCTGCGGGCCGCCGGCGCGGGCGGATATGCGCTGTACCGGTACGGCTCGCTGTTCCAGAACAGCGCCTGGCCCCAGCTGGCCGAGGCCGAGCGCGCCGCCCTGACCGCCGCGAACGCCGCCGCCGGTCCATCGGCCTGATGCGGAAAACGGTTGTATGCAGGAGGAAAATGCGGTATAATAACCCAGTGGACACACAACACAGCGGAAAAAAGCGTTCCGCCCGGAGGTTTTTATGGAACGGAAAACAAAACGGATGCGGCTGGCTGCCCTGCTGCTGGCTGCCGTGCTGGCCTTTGGCCTGACCGGCTGCGAGAGCCTGAAAGACAGCGTGGCCAATATGCTGGGCTATTCCAGCGCAGAGGAAGTGGACACCACCAACTGGGCCGAGGCCACCACCGACCCCATCATGCTGCCGGAGGGCACCGACGCCACGGCCCAGTGGACCAATGTGGTGGCAAACGGCACCCTGTACGGGGTGTATAACGGCATTTGGAGCCGGAACACCGGCTATTTCCAGGTGTCGGGGGACAGCCTGACCATCACCGCCTGCGGCACCGCCGAGGGCGTCCAGGAATACAAGATCGCCCTGTGGAAAAAGGTGGACGGCGGGGCCCAGTATGTGGACGGCTCCACCGGCTATATCCACACCGACGGCTCCAACTACCGGTTCACCATCGGCGGGCTGGACCCGTCGGCCCAGTACCGCCTGACCATTTCGTATGACTCCAGCCGGTACTATCTGTACGGGATGTTCAAAGCGGAGGGGATCGCAGGATGAAAACACAGACCAGAAATACCATGATGCTGGTGCTCTGCGCCCTGATCTGGGGCCTGGCCTTTGTGGCCCAGAGCGCCGGCGCCGCGCTCGCGCCGTTTGCCTTTTTGGCCTGCCGCAGCTGGCTGGCGGTGGCGTTCCTGTGGCCGCTGTGCCATGTGTTCGACGCCGTCCGCCGCCGCAAAGGGGAACCCGCCGCGCCGAGCGCCGGCCCCCGGCGCCGGCTGCTGCTAATGGGGGGCGCTGTGTGCGGCACCCTGCTGTTTGCCGCGTCGGCGGCCCAGCAGATCGGCATCACCCTGAACCCGTCCACCGCCAAGGCCAGTTTCATCACCGCCATGTATGTGGTGCTGGTGCCGGTGGTGGGGCTGCTGTTCGGCCGCAAGAGCCCGGCCCAGATCTGGGGCTGCGTGGTGCTGTCGGTGGCCGGGCTGTACCTGCTGTGTATGCAGGGTGGCTTTGGGGGCGTGGAGGCCAGCGACGGCATTTTGCTTTTGTGCGCGGTGCTGTTCACCTTCCAGATCATCGCGGTGGACCACTTTTCCCCCCAGCTGGACGGGGTGCGGCTGAGCCTGGTGCAGTTTTTGGTGGTGGCGGTGGAGAGCACCGCGGCCTCCCTCCTGACCGAGACGGTGGCCCTTGCGGACCTCACGGCCAACGCCCTGCCCGTCCTGTACTGCGGGGTGCTGTCCAGCGGGGTGGGCTACACCTTGCAGATCCTGGGCCAGCGGGACCTGAACCCCGCCATTGCCAGCCTGGCCATGTGCCTGGAAAGCGTCTTTGGGGCGCTGGGCGGCTGGCTGCTGCTCAGCCAGAGCCTGTCCCTGCGGGAGCTGGCGGGCTGCGCCCTGATCTTTGCGGCGGTGGTGGGGGCCCAGCTGCCTCTGGGCCGGCTGCTCCGCCGCCCTGCCGGCAGTGGCCGGGAGTAAGGCGGGGGCCGTCCGGCAGCGGCAGGCCGGCGGCATCTGCTACCAGCTGGCCCGCCGCCGGGTGAAAAACCTGAACCTGCGGGTCCGCTCCGACGGCACGGTGGCGGTCAGCATCCCGATGCGCACCCCGGTGCGGGAGGCGGACGCCTTTGTCCTGGCCCACCGGGACTGGATCGAGGCCGCGGTCCAGCGGCAGCTGCGCCGGGCCGCCCGTCCCCTGCCCGACCGGGAGGCGGCCCTGGCCCATTTTACCGCCCTGAGCCGGCAGGTGTTCCCTGCCTTTGCCGGGGCTCTGGGGGGCCGGATGCCCGTCGTCAAAGTGCGCGCCATGACCAGCCGCTGGGGCGTCTGCGCCCCGGCCAAACGGCAGATCACCTTTGCGCTGGCTTTATACGATATGCCCCCCGAAGCCCAGCTGTATGTGGTGGTGCATGAGTTCTGCCATTTTCTGGTGCCCAACCACAGCCCGGCCTTCTGGGCCGAGGTGGAAAAGCGCCTGCCCGACTGGAAAGCCCGCCGCCGCCTGCTGCGGGAAGGCTGAAACAAACGGAGGTAAATGACCTTTGGAACCGAACAACGCCCCGGAACAGGGGCAGAATAAATATACCAAGCTGGCCGGCAACACCATGATCTTTGCCATCTCCAGCTTTTCGTCCAAGCTGCTGACCCTGATCGTCCAGCCCTTTTTGACCTATGCCATGCGGGATGTGCAGAGCATGGGCGTCTCGAAGCTGCTGAGCCAGTGCGCCAACCTGCTCATCCCTCTGGTGTCGATGGGGATGTCCAACGCCATCATCCGCTTTGGCCTGGACAAGGGCAACAGCAAAAAGCAGGTGTTCACCAACGGCCTGCTGACCATCCTGCTGGGCTACGCGGTGCTGCTGCTCTGCTGGCCTTTGCTCAGCCTGGCCCCCGGCATTGGGGACTACGGCGTCTTTTTGTGCATTTACGTCCTCACCAGCTGCCTGCGCACTCTCTGCACCCAGTTCATCCGCAGCCGGGAACTGAACCGCCTGGTGGGCATCGACGGGGTGCTGTGCACCTTTGCGACCCTGATGTTCTATGTGCTGTACCTGGTGGTGCTGGACATGGGCGCCGAGGGCTATTTGCTGGCCATCATCTGCGGCGACGTCACCAGCAGCCTGTTTTTGTTCTTTACCGGCAAGCTGTGGCGCTACATCGACTTTGGGCGCATCAACGGGGCTTTGTGGCGGGAAATGCTCCGCTTCTCCCTGCCCATGATCCCGGCCCAGATCAGCTTCTGGATCATCAACGCATCGGATATGTTCTTCGTCAACGCCATGTGCGAGGGCTACGGCGGCCGCACCGGCGCCGAGTGGAGCGGCCTGCTGTCCACCGGCTATTTCCTGCCCACCATTTTGAACACCCTGGGCACCATCTTTTACGACGCCTGGCAGCTGTCCGCCGTCACCGAGGAAAAGGGCCGCAGCCATTTCTTTTCCACCGTGTTCCGCAGCTATGCGAGCGTCATGTTCTGCTGCGCGGCGGGCATCCTCTGGCTGTGCCGCCCGGTCATGCTCATCATGAAATCCAGCTACTTCGACGCATGGCAGTTCGTCCCCTACCTGACTTTGGCGGCGGTGTTCACCTGCTTTACCCAGTTCATGAACAGCATCTACGTGGTCTACAAGCGCTCCACCCACAGCCTGTACACCATGATGGCGGGGGCGGTGGCCAACTGCGCGATGAACTATCTGGGCATCCTCTGGTTTGGCCCGGTGGGGGTCACCTACGCTTCTTTCCTGGCCATGGTGCTGGTGTTCGTGCTGCGCGCGGTGGACAGCCGGCAGCTGATCCAGCTGCGGCTGCACCCGGTGCACATGACGGTGAACGTGGCTTTCCTGGTCATCGAGGCGGCCATCACCCTGGCGGAAGTCCCCCTCTACGGCCTGTGGACCGGCCTTTTGTGCGGGGTGGTCATCCTTTACAACTTCGACGGCGTCTGGGCCATGGGCCGGGCCATCCTGCCCCGGCTGCTGGGCCGCCGGGCCGCCCCTCTGGTGGCCTGGGTGGACGGCGTGGTGGAAAAGATCTACCACTGACGCCCCTGCAAACAGAAAAAACGGCTCCCCTTTCCGCCGCGCGGGCAGAAGGGGGAGCCGTTTTGTTGCGCTGTATCAGTAGCCCAGCATCTCGTGGGCGGTCTTTTCAATGGTGGCGGCGTCCAGGCCGAAGGCGTGGATCAGGTCCCAGGCGGGGCCGGAGCAGGCAAAGCGGTCCTGAATGCCGACGCGGCGGACCGGGACGGGCTGCTTTTCGGCCAGCAGGGAGCAGACGGCCTCGCCCAGGCCGCCGATGACGCTGTGCTCCTCGCAGGTGATGACCTTCCCGCAGTCGCGGGCGGCTTCCAGGATCAGCTCTTCATCCAGGGGCTTGATGGTGTGGATGTTCAGCACCCGCGCGCCAATGCCCTGGGCGGCCAGGTGCTCGGCGGCGATGCGGGCCTCGTTCACTTCCAGGCCGGTGGCGATGATGGCGATGTCGTTGCCCTCAGTGACCTTCTCGCCCTTGCCGATCTCAAAGTGGTAGTGGTCGGGGTCGTGGAAGACGGGCACGGCCAGACGGCCCAGCCGCAGGTAGACGGGGCCTTCCATCTCGAAGGCCGCGCGGACGGCGGCCCGGGCCTCGATGTCGTCCGACGGGCAGATGACGGTCATGCCGGGCAGCGAGCGCATCAGGGCGAAGTCCTCGCAGCACTGATGGGATGCGCCGTCCTCGCCCACCGAGATGCCGCCGTGGGAGGCGCAGATCTTGACGTTGAGGCGGGGGTAGGCGATGGAGTTGAGGATCTGCTCATAGGCGCGGGCGGCGGCGAACATGGCAAAGCTGGACACAAAGGGGACCAGTCCCATGGTGGACAGGCCGGCGGCCACGCCCATCATGTTGGCCTCGGCGATGCCGCAGTCAAAAAAGCGCTCGGGGGCCACTTTCTGGAACATGGCGGTGCAGGTGGAGACCGACAGGTCGGCGTCCAGCACCACCAGCTCGGGATGCTCGGCGGCCAGCTCCTGCAGGGTAGCGCCGTAGCTGTCGCGGGTCGCGATCTTTTTCACTTCTGCCATAGGTCAGCCCTCCTCCTTTTCCAGCTGGGCCAGGGCGGCGTTCAGCTCGTCCATGGCGGTGTGGTAGTCGGCGTCGCCGGGGGCTTTGCCGTGCCAGTTGGCGTTGTTTTCCATATAGCTGACGCCCTTGCCCTTGGTGGTGTTCAGGATGATGAAGGTGGGGCGGCCCTTCTCGGCGTGGAACGCGTCCACGGCGGCCTCGATCTGGTCGAGGTCGTGGCCGTCGACGGACAGCACCTTGAAGCCGAAGGCTTCCAGCTTTTGATCCTGGGGGGCGCTGTTCATGACCTTTTCGATGGCGCCGTCGATCTGCAGGTGGTTCAGGTCCAGAAAGACGCACAGGTTATCCAGTTTGTAATGGGCGGCGAACATGAAAGCCTCCCAGCACTCGCCTTCCTCAATCTCGCCGTCGCCCATGATGGCGTAGACCCGCACCTGGTCCAGGCCCTTGACCTTGGCGCCCAGGGCCATGCCGCAGGCGGCCGAAATGCCCTGGCCGAGGCTGCCGGTGGACATATCCACGCCGGGGACGGTGTTCATATTGGGGTGGCCCTGCAGGCGGCTGCCCAGCTTGCGCAGGGTGGTCAGCTCCTCCGCGGGGAAAAAGCCGCGCTCGGCCAGGGCTGCATAAAGGGCCGGGGCCGCATGGCCCTTGGAAAGGACCAGCCGGTCCCGCTCGGGCCAGGCGGGGTTGGCGGGGTCGACCCGCATCTCCCGGAAGTACAAAAAGGACAGCACCTCCGCGATGGACAGGCTGCCGCCGGGGTGGCCGCTTTTGGCGCTGTGGGTGCTCTCGATCACGCCAAGGCGGATGCGGCAGGCGTGTTTTTGCAGGGCAAGTTTTTCTGCGTTTGTCATAGATCGTCCTTCCATTTTGCACTGGTTCGTCTCCCGATGGGCCCTTGCTGGGGGCGCGTTGTTTTGTATATCGCAAACCGGAATGCCGGAGACACACTGTATTCCAACCTAATATTATCTATTCTGCCCGAAAACGTCAAGACATTTTTGTCAAAATGTACGGTGCGGGGGAATTTTATGTGGCATAGGCACGTTTTTTGTGAAAAATGCGCGCTCTGCAGCCCGCCCGGGATAAAAACGTCATGACCGAAGGGCTGATTACCAAAAAGTCCCGTCCAGCCGACATGTGCGGATGGACGGGACACAACCAGGGAAATTTGGCGCTGAGAGTGTGCGAGCCGCTTTGCGGCGAGTGCGCGGTTCAGCGCTAAATTTTGTCCCCAGGGGGATATTAGGGGGAAGGAATTTCTGCCGCGCGTATGCGCGCAGAAATGGGTTCCCCCTAAAGATCTAGATAGGTGAGATATCCTTCCTGCACGCCGTGGATGCCCATGCCGGGCTCGTCCGAGACGGTGATGTTCCGCTCGTCGAAATGGGCGCCGCCCTCTACGGGGTCCACGCTGCACAGCACCGGGCCGTCCAGGTCCACCCGGGTGATGATGCTGCGGGCGCAGGCCAGCTCCACCGCGGCGTTCACCGCGATCTTGGCCTCCAGCATACAGCCGATCATGCACTCGACCCCGTAGACCTCGGCGGCCGAGGCGATGCGGAGGGCGTTGGTCAGGCCGCCGCACTTCATCAGCTTGATGTTGACGTAGTCGGCCGCCCGGCTCTGGAAGATGCGCATGGCGTCGGCGGGGCTGAAAACGCTCTCGTCGGCCATCACCGGCACCCAGCTGTTGCGGGTGACATAGGCCAGGCCCTCCAGGTCGCCGGCGGGGACGGGCTGCTCCACCAGCTCGAGGTCCAGGCCCTTGTCCTGCATCTCGTTCAGGATGCGGACGGCCTGGCGGGGCGTCCATGCCTGGTTGGCGTCGATGCGGATGCAGACATCCTTCCCCACCGCCTTGCGGACGGCGGCCAGGCGGGCGGTGTCCAGGGCGGGGTCCACCCCCACCTTCACCTTCAGGCAGTCGTAGCCGCGCGCCACGGCCTCCATGGCGTCCAGCGCCATCTGGCGGGGCGGGTTGACGCTGATGGTGATGTCGGTGACAAGGCTGCGCCGGGCCCCGCCCAGCAGCTTGTGGACCGGGATCTGGTGCAGCTGGCCGTAAAGGTCCCACAGGGCCATGTCCACGGCGGCCTTGGCACTGGTGTTGTGCACCCCGGCCTTCTGGACCAGGGCGGTGACGGTCTCGAAGTCGTCCACCTCCTGCCCCACCAGAGCGGGGCCGATCAGTTCGACGATGCCCCCCACGATGCCGCCGGTGGTGTCCCCGGTGATGGGGCCGGTGGGCGGGGCTTCGCCGTAGCCCACGGCGCCGGTGTCGGTGTGCAGTTCCACCACCACATCTTCCACGCGGCTGACGGTGCGCAGGGCGGTCTTGAAGGGGACCCGCAGGGGGACCGACAGCTTGCCTAAACGTATCCGGGTGATCTTCATGGGATATTGCTCCCCTTTCCTGTCAAAAAAGGGGACGGCGGCAGGCCGTCCCCTCGTGTTGGATTGTAGTCATTCGCTGCCCAGCTGGCGGATGCCCAGCTTCTGGTAGGCAATGCGGGGCGAACCGTTGGCCAGATGGATGATGCCGCAGCGGGAAAAGCCGTTGGACTCCAGCACGTGCTGCATCACCTTGTTGTCGGCGTGGGTGTCGGCCCGCAGGCTCTCGCAGTGCTCCAGGCACCAGTCGATGACCAGGCGGCCCACGCCGCTGCGGTGGCCGGCCGAGGCCAGCCGGTGCAGGGTGCCGTAGGGCCCGCTGCTCAGCCAATGGCCGTCCTCGATCGTTTTATAAGTAGGGTCCTCGCCCAGGATAAAGGCAAAGACGGCCTCCAGTTCGCCATTGATGACACAGACGAACAGCCGGTTGGAGAGGATGTCCTCCTCGATCAGTTCCCGCGGGGGATAGGTGTCCCCCCACTGGGTGGGGTTGCCGTTCTGCGCCATGAACGCCCGCGCCCGGGCGTAGATGTCCATGATCTGATCTAGTTCAAACCGGTTTGCTCCACGAAACATGAATCCTCCACCTTCTCTGTTGATTGATTGGGACTTTTACGTTCTTCTTCTCTGCCGCTTCTCCCTGCCGGGCCGCCCGTGTGCCGCGGCCCCTCTGCTAGGAACCAGTATACTACATTTTCACTGAAAATTCCATATTTTTGTGTCAGAAGTTGGACAGAAAAGAAAAAACATCCCCAACATCGCGGTTTTGTGCCCCATTGCCGGGGCGGTGGAGGCGCGTGGTTAGTCCTTATTTCAGGAAGCCCTGGATGATCTGCTCCTCGGCCTCTTCTTCGGTCAGGCCCAGGGTCAGCAGCTTGGTGATCTGGTCGCCGGCGATCTTGCCGATGGCGGCCTCATGGATGAGGGCGGCGTCCAGGTCGTTGGCGTCCAGCTGGGGCACGGCCAGCACCCGGGCGTGATCCATGATGATGGCGTCGCACTCGGAGTGGCCCGAGCAGGGGGCGTTGCCGGTGATGAGGGCGTCAAACTTCTGGTAGGAGCGGTCGCGGGCCACCGAGCGGGAGACCACGTCGGCGCTGGAGCCCTCGCCGTTCAGGGTGACGTTGTAGCCGCTGATGGCGATCTGGCGGCCGTGGGTCATCAGGCGCTCGCGCACCACCAGGCGCGCGCCGGCAGCCAGGTCGGCCACCGTCTTGCGGTCGGTGGAATCGACGCCCTTGATCTGGACCATCTCCATTTCCATCGAGCTGCCCTCAGCCAGGTGCACCTCGGTGACGGGGTTCAGGATGCGCATACCCAGGCCGTTGCCCTGGCCGTAGTGCTTTTCCACATAGCGGACATGGGCGTTCTTGCCCACCTGGAAGCGGTGGATGCCGTCGTGCTCCGAATCCTGGTTGCCGCAGTTGTCGATGCCGCAGCCGGCCACGATCAGGATGTCGCAGTCGTCCCCGATGAAAAAGTCATTGTAGACCGTTTCCTTCAGGCCGCTCTCGCTGAGGACCACCGGGATGTGGACGCTCTCGTGCCTGGTGCCCGGCTTGATGTGGATGTCGATGCCGGTGCCGTCGGGCTTGGGGACGATCTCGATGTTGGCGGTGGAGTTGCGGGCAGCGGTCTGGCCGTTGCTGCGGATGTTATAAGCCCCTTCGGGGATGTTGTGCAGGTCGGCCACTTCGGCCAGGATCTGCTTTTGGATGTTATCTAACATTATGCTTCTCTCCCTCCCTGTTCCAGAGCGGTGCAGGCGGTCACCGCCGAAGTGGTGCCCAGCAGGCCGGGCAGGATCTCGGCGCGGGGGCCCTGCTGGGTCACCCGGCCGGCAGCCAGGACGATGATCTCGTCGGCGATGTTCAGGATACGCTCCTGGTGCGAGATGACGAGGATGGAGCCGTCGGTGTTCTTCTGCTGCATCCGCTCAAAGACCTGGATCAGGTTCTGGAAGCTCCACAGGTCGATGCCGGCCTCCGGCTCGTCAAAAACCGACAGCTTCTGGCCGCGGGCCAGGACGGTGGCGATCTCGATGCGCTTGAGCTCGCCGCCCGACAGGCTGGCGTTCACCTCGCGGTTGACGTAGTCCTTGGCGCACAGGCCTACCTCGGAGAGGTAGGCGCAGGCGTCGGCGATGCTCAGGGGGCGCTCCTTGCCGGCGGCGATGCGCAGCAGGTCCAGCACCTGGATGCCCTTGAAGCGGACCGGCTGCTGGAAGGCATAGCTGATGCCCTTGTGGGCCCGCTCGGTGATGCTCATCTGGGTGATGTCCTCGCCGTTGAGCAGGATGCGGCCGGCGGTGGGCTTTTCAATGCCGGCGATCAGCTTGGCAAGGGTGGATTTGCCGCCGCCGTTGGGGCCGGTGATGGCCACAAAGCGCCCGGCGGGGATGGTGAGAGAGATATCCCGGATGATCTCCTTTTGGCCTTGTTCGCCCGGGACGTCGAAAGATATATGCTCGAGTTCCAGCATGGGATGACACCTCGTTACATTGTAGCTTTCTTTTCCTATATGGAAAGAAGCGCGTGTTTGGTCTGCATTGATCGTACAGAGCTTCGGCGCCCTGCAAGGGAATTATACCCGAAAAGGGACGGGGTGTCAATCCTATAAAACCACTAGGAAATAAAATTTTGTAAAATTTCAAAAATTCCCGCCCGCCGGCAGGGGCAAAAAGGCCCATGGGAAGAATGTGAAAATTGCGAAAAGTTTTCCACAGCGCGAAAAAGGACGCGCTCCGTCCCCTTATGTTGAAAAGTCGGGCCGGCGCGATTCCGAATCGGAAAACCCTGGAATCCGGTAGGTTTTCGGGATTTTCAAAGCCTGTCGAAACCTGCGGTCCTGCTCGCAAAATTTTTGTCCCGGAGCCGGGCAAAGCGGGTGCCCGGCGGCGCAAAAAGAGTATGACTTTACCCTTCGTATATACAGGTGGAAATCCGAGGTGTTGAAAACTCGGTGGAAAGAGTGGAAAAGCTGCGGAAAATTCCTCCCGTTTCCAACAGAACCGGTGGAAAACCCGGTGGAAAGAGTGAAAAACCCGCCCCGCGGTTGAATGCCCTGCCCAAACATGGTACAATAATCCTACAACCCGGCTCACGGGCGGGAAACCGCGCTGGGCCGCAGATCCATTGACTGGGAGGCGCCGTATGAACTGGCTGACAAAGCTCGAGCGGAAATTTGGCCGCTACTGTATCCCCAACCTGATCGCCCTGCTCGTGGGCGGGCAGATCGTCGTCTATGCGGTGGAATTGTTTGTGAACCGCTATATCACCTATTTCCTGGCGTTGAACCGGCCGGCCCTCTTTTCGGGGGAGATCTGGCGGCTGGTCACCTTCCTGTTCGTGCCGTTCAGCTCGGGCAATATCCTGAACTTTGCCCTCGAGGCCTACTTCATCTGGTTCATCGGGTCGGCGCTGGAAGCCGTCTGGGGCGATTTCCGCTTCAATCTGTATATCCTGGCGGGGATGCTGGGGGCCATCCTGGCCTGCCTGATCACGGGCTGGGCCGACACCTACTGCCTGTCCCTCTCGCTGCTGCTGGCGTTCGCCCTGCTCTACCCCGAGATGCAGCTGCTGCTGTTCTTTATCATCCCGATCAAGGTGAAGTATTTCGGCATCTTTGCGGCGGCGGTCTGGGTGCTCAGCTTTTTGTCGGTGGGCTGGATGACCAAACTGAACTACCTGCTGAGCATGGCGGGGTTCATTTTGTTCTTTGCGCCGGTGCTCTATTCCAACATCCGGGCCTGGTACCGGCGGGAGCAGTGGCGCCGGCAGAACCGCCGCTGAGGGGGGCCGCGCCATGATGCTGGACCGTCTTGAGGGCAACGAGGCCCTGAAAGAAGAAGTGGGCCGGATGCTGTCCGGCCGCCGTTTGAGCCACAGCCTGCTGCTGATCGGCGAGCAGGGGCTGGGGGCGGGCTTTGCGGCCCGCTGCATCGCGGCGGATTACCTCTACCCGGCCGGAGGCCCTGCGGCCGAAGCCCTGCTGCGGGGCGAGTGCTGCCGGGCCGTGGCCAAGGCCGGCGACCGGGCCAGCGGCCGGGTGGAGACCGGCGTGGTCCGGGAGGCCATCGCCGTAGAGGGGATGGGCGCGGGCGGCCGGTACCTGGTGGGCCAGGTGACCGCCATGCGCAGCGAGATCTTCAACACCAGCCTTTCCTCCGAGGGGCGGGCCGTCCTGCTCTACCACGCCGAAAAGATGAACGGCGAATCGGCCAACGCCCTGCTGAAAGTGATGGAGGAGCCCCCCGAGGGGGTGCTGTTCGTCCTGACGGCCCAGTCCCTGGCGGGGGTGCTGCCCACCATCCGCAGCCGGTGCATCAGCTTTGCCCTGGCCCCGGTGCCGGTGCAGCAGTGCGCCGCCTTCTGCGCGGGCCGGGGCGTCTCCAAAAAGGACGCCGCCCACCTGTCGGAGCTGTTTGAGGGGCGGATCGGCGCGGTGCTGGCCGCGGCTCAGGATGCCGCCCGCCGCAAACAGCTGGAGGCGGCCGCCGCCCTGGCCAAAGCCGCCGCGGCCCACGACAACTACGCCGCCTCGGCCCTGCTGGCCGGCTATGAGAAAGACAAGGCCGCCGCTTCGGCCCTGCTGCGGGATTTCTGCGCCTATGCGGCGGCCGGGCTGCGGGGGTCGGCTGCGTCCCCCCTGCAGGGCGAGGACGCGGCCCGGGCGCTCCCGCTGGCCACCGAAGCGCTCTGGCAGCTGGAACGCCAGGTCAACATAAAGATCGTGCTGCAGGTGCTGGGCGCAAATCTGTGAGGCGTGTGCGGCGGGCTTTGCCCATAAACGCACAGAACCCCCGCCCGGGCGCTTGCGGTACGCCCGGACGAGGGTCCTGTGTTGGGGTATTACTTTGGGTGTGAGGAGGAATCATGTGCAAGTCAGCGGTTGCGGCCCCGCTGGCTTGTGATTGTAGTATACCCATTCTTTGCGTGTAATTGGTTACAAACCTGTGAAGAAACTGTAAAATGCAAAACGCCCGCAAAACAGCCCGGCGGGATGCGCTGTAAAGCCGCATCATTCCTCTGTTTTCGCGTTTTTCAGCGGGGTGGCTGCGGCGTGCTTGCGACCTAAGTTAACATAGGCAATGGCATTAGTTTCGCAGAAGGCGGCCTGGGCCTCGGCGGCGTCTTTCACCACCCGGGCGGGCACCCCCACGGCCACCGTGCCGTCGGGGATCTCCTTGCCTTCGGGCACCAGAGCCCCCGCCCCGATGATGCAGTGGCTGCCCACCTTGCAGCCGTTGAGCAGGGTGGCGTGCATCCCGATCAGGCTGCCCTCCCCCACCTCGGCCCCGTGGACGATGGCGCCGTGCCCCACCGTCACGTTCCGGCCCAGGGTGACGTGATGGCCGGGGTCGCAGTGCAGGACGGCGTTGTCCTGCACGTTGGCGTTTTCGCCGATGACGATGGGGCCCTCGTCCCCCCGGATCACCGCGCCGTACCAGACGGTGCAGCCCGGCTTGAGGGTGACGTCCCCCACCACCACGGCAGTATCGGCCACAAAGGCCGCGCCCTCATCGCGGGGCGTTTTTCCACAGACAGAAGCGAACATTGTCAAAAACCACCTTTCTCTTTTCTCTGTTTTGTGGTATCTTATTCTCAAAAGCGCGTGTTTTGCTGCTCCAAAGGAGGCTTGGTTATGAATCAACTTTTCCGCCCGGCGCTGCGCCGGGCTGCGGCGCTGGCCTGCCTGCTGGCGCTGGCCGTCTGCCTGGCCCTGCCGGGCCATGCGGCCTATCCCATGCCGATCCAGACCACCTATGCCGAAGAGTCGGTCTATCTGTTCGATCTGGACACCGGCAAGACCATCCTGGAGCAGAACGCCGACCAGCCCCGCTACATCGCCAGCCTGACCAAGATGATGACCGCCCTGCTCTATCTGGAGAGCGGCCTGGACCTGCAGCAGGCCATTACAGTGCCCACCAGCCTGACCCAGGAATTCACCGACATCCAGAACGCCAACGGCTCTACCATCGGGCTGCGCATCGGGGAGACGGTGCGCCGGATCGACCTGCTGTACGGGGTGATCGTGGCCAGCGCCAACGACGCGGCCAGCGCGGTGGCCAGCGATATGGCGGCGGGCGACCTGACCGCCTTTGTGTCCCAGATGAACCAGCGGGCCGCCGAGCTGGGCTGCACCGACACCACCTTCAGCTGCGTGCATGGGCTGTACGACTACGGCAACGTGTCCACCGCCCGGGATCTGGCCAAGATCGCGGCGGCCTGCTACGCCCAGCCCCAGTACATGGAGATCGCCCAGACCGTCACCTACACCCTGCCGGCCACCAACCTCCACACCGCCGAGCGGGAGATCCACACCACCAACCTGATGATAGACCCGGAGTACGCATATTACCGGGACTACATCCGGGGGATGAAGACCGGCTTCACCACCCTGGCAGGCCGCTGCTTCGTCACCTTTGCGGAAAACGAGGGCCACACCTACGGCCTGGTGGTGCTGGGGTCGGACCTGGACAACATCTACCGCGAGTGCGCCGAGCTGCTGGACTGGGTGTTCGCCACCTTCAACGACCGGCAGCTGGTGGACACCGAAACGCCGCTGGCCTCGGTGCCCCTGACCCAGTGCCGGACCGAGCCGGAGGTGGAATTGTACGCCGCCAACGTGGTGAACGGCTACGGCCACCCCGACGACGAGGTGACCTTTACCTACGACCTGCCCGAGAGCATCCGCGCCACCGTGGCCAACGGCCAGGTGGTGGGAACCGCCACCGTCTGGCTGGACGGCTATGAGGCGGGCACGGTGGACCTTGTCACCCACCGGGAATACGTCTCGGATTTTTATACCGATGGGATAGCCACCCTGCTGCTTTTGCCCGCTCTGCTGGTGATTTTGCTGGTGCTGGCGGTGTTCACCGTCCTGACCGGGGGCGGGCCGGGGCTGTTCCGCCGCCGCCACCGCCGGGTAAGGAGGCGCTGAGCGGCGTACTGCCCGTATTTCCGTATTGCGGAAAAGAACTGTAAATCGAAAAGTCCCTGCTTTTCCAGAGGGGAAAGGCAGGGGCTTTTTATATCTGTCCGTAAATGCCGGAGACGGAGACTTCGCCGGTAAAGACGTGTTCTTCCCCGCTGGGGGTGCGGACGATGAGGCGGCCCTCCCCGTCGATGCCGGCGGCGGTGCCCTCCCCCGCGCCGCCCGGCTGGGTGAAGGTGACCCGGCGGCCCAGGTTGACGCAGGCGGCGGTGTAGGCGTCCCGGTAGGGCGCAAAGCCCTCGGGGCCGAAGGTGTACAGCGCCCGGTCGAAACCAAAGTCGGTCAGGCCCTCGGCCAACCAGGAGGGGTCGGCGTCAAGGTCCACTTTGGCCCCCTGCAAGGCCAGCGAGGTGCCGTAGGGCAGCCCGGCCTCGTCGAAATAGCTCTGGGGCTGGGCCAGGTTGATGCCGATGCCGCAGAGATAGGCCCGGCCTTCCCCGCCGGTGCCGTAATTCACCGCCTCGCAGAGGATGCCCACCACCTTTTTGCCCCCCAGCAGCAGGTCGTTGGGCCACTTGATGGCGCATTCGACCCCGTAGCGCAGCCGCAGCTGCTCCCGGACGGCCAGGCTGGCAAAGAGGGGCAGCGTCTCGGGCTGGACCATGGGCACCTTAAGGACGGCGGTGTAGTAGAGGGCCTGCCCCGCCGCATTGACCCAGCGGCGGCCCAGACGGCCACGGCCCTCGGTCTGGCAGGTGGTGTAGACCGCGCCCACCGGGCCGAATTCCTCGATGTGCTCCTTGGCGTAAAGGTTGGTGCTGGCGCAGGAGGGCAGGCAGCGGATCTCGTTCAGGCTCACCGCTTGGGCACCTCCTTGTGCTCGGCCCGGAGGACCCGGCCGCCGGCCAGGGTCAGCACGCCGTAGGTGTCGGGGCCGGTGTAGCACCGCCCGCAGGAGCCGGGGTTGAACAAAAGGACGGTGCCATGTTGTTCTTCCAGGGGGATGTGGGTGTGCCCGAACAGGGCCACCTCCGCCCCGCGGGCCGCCGCGGCCTCGGCCAGGGTGTCCAGGTCGTACTTGACGCCGTACATATGCCCGTGCGTATAGAAGATGACCACGCTGTCAAAGGCGGCCAGGCCGTCCAGCGGTTCCAGCGCGCCGAAATCGCAGTTCCCGGCGACGGAATAGACCCGCGTCTTGGGGGCCTCGGTCAGGGCCAATTCCAGATCGTGGAGGCCGTCGCCCAGAAAAATGACGGCGTCGGCGTCTTTTTCGGCCGCCAGGATGCGGCGGACCGCCTGGGTGCTGCCGTGGCTGTCGCTCAGGATCAGTAGCTTTGTCATACAGATGATGCTCCTTTATTCTGCGCCCGCCTGTAGGGCCAGCAGCAGCTTATAGATCTCGCTTTTCCCGTAGGGGGTGCCCTGGGCCGCGGCCTTGGCGGCAGCCGAAGGGGCAAGCCCCTGCTCTTGCATCAGGGCCAGGGCGCGGGCGGCCGTCTCCTCGGGGGTGGGGGCGTCCTCGGGGCCGGGTTCGGGCGCGCCGGCCATGACCAGGACGTATTCCCCGCGGGGGTCGGTCTGGGCATAGTGGGCGTTGGCCTCGGCGAGGGTGGTTTTCCAGATCTCCTCGTGGAGCTTGGTCAGCTCCCGGCAGAGGGTGACGCTGCGGTCCCCGCCAAAGGCGGCGGCCAGTTCGTCCAGAGTGGCCCGCAGCCGGTGGGGCGCCTCGTAGAAGATGATGGTCCGCATCTCCCCGTCCAGGGCGGCCAGCCGCTTGCGGCGCAGCCGGCGCTCGGCGGGCAGAAAGCCCTCGAACACCCAGCGGGAGGTGTCCTGTCCCGAGACGGCCAGGGCGGTGACGCAGGCCGACGCCCCCGGCACCGGAGTGACGGGGATGCCGCGGGCCAGCGCGTCCCGGACGATGACCGCGCCGGGGTCGGAGATGCAGGGCATCCCGGCGTCGGAGCAGAGGGCGCAGCTCTCCCCTGCCTCGATCCGGCGGAGGATGCCCTCGCCCCGGCTAAGGGCGTGCTCGTGGTAGCTGACCATGGGCTTTTTCAGGCCCAGATGGTTCAAAAGCCGCATGGTGACCCGGGTGTCCTCGGCGGCGACAAAATCCGCCGCCCCAAACGCAGCGGCGGCCCGCGGGGTCATGTCCTCCAGGTTGCCGATGGGGGTGGCGACGATGTAAAGCGTTCCGGGCATAGATTCCCTCCTGTAAAGATCAGCCCCGGCGGCCCGGCCCGTACTGGGCGGCCCCTTCGCTGACCAGAATATCCGGCTCCAGCCGGAGGCCGGTGCGGCGGTTTTTCTGTCCTTCCACCAAAAAAAGCCAGGGGGCGGCCCCTGCCCTGCTGCGGACAAAGGCCAGGCGCTTGGGTTCCAGACGGTGTTCGCGCAAAGTGGCCAGTACCTCGGCCAGCCGCTCGGGACGGTGGCAGAGGGTCAGTTTACCGCCGTCCCGCAGCAGGCGGAACGCGCAGGCGCAGACGTCGGCCAGGGTGCACAGGCCCTCATGGCGGGCGGCGGCCCGGGCGGGGTCGGGGCTCTGGGGCCCGCCGGCAAAATAAGGCGGGTTGCAGGCGGCCAGGTCGTACCGGCTGGCCTCGCCGGGGCCGGGGACCCAGCTGCGCAGGTCGGCGCAGACCGGGCGGATGTGCCCGATGTCCTGGTCGGCCGCCGCCCTGGCCAGCAGTTCGCTGGCCTCGGGCTGGATCTCCAGGGCCAGGCAGGGGCCGCGGTGGCCCTGGTCGTGCCATTCCAGCGCCACCACCCCGCATCCCGAGCACAGGTCGGCGGCCCGCTCGTCCCTGCGGGGGACGGCAAAGCGGGCCAGCAGCAGCGCGTCGGTGCCAAAGCGGTGGGCGGGCGTGCAGTAGATGCTGGTCCTATTATACAAAATTTCAGATGAATATTCCATAGCAGAGCAGCGTTTCGTTTGCAGAAATCCTGAGCGGCGAAAGATGCGGCCTGTCTTTACAGACCGTTGTCAACATGGTAAGATAAAACTATCTTTGAGATGGATGTGAAATGGGGATATGGATTTTATTTGCGAACTGGACCTCTCCATCTACCGGGCGGTCACGGAAGAAATCGCGTCAACGGAAGTGATCATTACGGAAGTTCAGCTGCGGCACATCAGGGAAAGGCACCCTGACATCGCGGGAGATTTGGAAGGCTATTTGCGGGAGGCGATCCTGCATCCTGACTATATTCTGGAAACAGATCGCCCACATACGGCAAACGTACTGAAGTATTTTGAGGTCGAAGGCAGAGGATACCAGCTTGTGCTGCGATTGAAAACAAGCGCGGACCCCATCGGCTACAAAAATTCGGTCATCACGTTTATGACCGTAAGCCGGAAACGCTGGAGGCAGTACCTTCGCAACCGGCGCATCCTTTACAGAAACGAATAATTTTGCTATAATAGTCATAGGATAAGGGCGGTATTTGAGGTGGTAAATTTCGTAGCGACCACACGCCGCTGGTACTGACAAGGGAAACCTGAGAGATGCAGGAGGATGCTACGCCTGCCAAATGCCGCCTGATGGGGAGCCGCTGAAAAAGCGGCTCCCTGTTCCTTTTTGTGCTTCTGGCTGTAATTCAAAAACGGCGGACCCGTTCGGGCCCGCCGTTTCGGTCTGCTATCAGGCGAAAGATCGCTTACTCAGCGACGATCGCACCGGTGGGGCAAGCGCCCTCGCAAGCGCCGCAGTCGATGCAAGCGCCAGCGTCAACGACGGCCACGCCGTCCTCGACCTTCACAGCGCCAACAGGGCAAGCGCCCTCGCAGGCGCCGCAGCCGATGCAACCCTCGGTAACCTTATGTGCCATAGTAGAACTCTCCTTTCGACCCGTGCCTAACAACTTGTCGGGGAACCACCCCCAGAGGTTTGCTCCTGCACGGCCGCAGCCAGCCTCTCTTTGCACGGGCGCCGGTCCCGGCGCCCGCCTCTGTGCCGATTGTAGCAAAGACAAACCGAAAAGGCAAGACTAACCGTGCGCCTGCCAAAGCAAAAACGGCGATTTTGGCTGAATGCACAAAAGCATCCGCTAACTTTCGGGGAGTTTACGGCGGGTTTTTCGGTAAAAATCACGATAGATAGTTATATATAACTAACCTCTGCCGGCCTGCCCCGGGGTCATTCTTCCTCGCCGGCGCTGGCCACCACAGGGGCGGGGTCCCGCAGGCCGGAGTAATCATCGTCGGGGTCGGGGCGGCGGGGCGCACGCTTGCCGCCCGAGATATACTGGCACTGGCTGGCCTTGTAATACTTGGGGGCCAGCGCCTCCGAGTTCAGCCGCACCCGCAGGTAACCGGAGATGGGGTTGGTCTCCACCACCGTGCCGGTGCCGTCGGGGGTGCGCACCGTGCTGCCCACCATGGGCATGATGCTGTTCAGGTATTCGTAGGCGGACTGCTCGTAGCCCAGGCAGCACATCAGGCGGCCGCAGCAGCCGCTGATCTTGGTGGGGTTGAGGGAGAGGCCCTGCTCCTTGGCCATCCGGATGGAGACGGGCTGGAAGTCCCGCAGAAAGCGGCTGCAGCAGAAGGGCTGGCCGCACAGGCCGATGCCCCCCATCATCTTGCTCTCGTCCCGCACGCCGATCTGGCGCAGCTCGATCCGCATATGGAAGGTGCTGGCCAGGTCCTTGACCAGCTCCCGGAAATCCACCCGGCCGTCGGCGGTGAAATAAAAAGTCACCTTGGAGTGGTCGGGGGCGTACTCCACCTTGACCAGCTTCATCTCCAGGCCGTGGCGGTCGATGCACTCCCGGCAGATGCGCCAGGCTTTTTTGTCCTCGTTCTGGCGCTGGTGCATCCGGCGGATGTCCACGCTGTCGGCCATCCGCACCAGGGCGGGCAGCGGGTTGGGCAGCAGATAGTCGGGCACAGGCCGGGCCTCCCGGGATACCTGCCCGCAGGCCGGTCCCTTGGGGGTGTCGGCCATAACGTAATCCCCCGCCTGGGGCGAAAGGCCCGCGGGGTCGAAATATTGTTCTTTGCCGTTCTCTTCAAAACGGACGGCGATGGCTTGCTTCATCTTATAGGAACCTCACTCGTGAACGTAACCTGTCATGGACGGCCGCGGACGGACCGTCATCTTCACAGTATATCACATTTTTTTCGCCTTTTCCATCCGAAAATCTTTCCAAAGAGAAAAAACAGGGGTGCGTCCCCAAAAAAATCACAATTTGGCTCTTGCAACTGCCCCGGTTTTATGTATAATAAGGGGAGACTGTCCGGCGGCTAAAAGGACGTCAAAACGAAAATTGGACTTGACTGCAATAAACTTTGCGCGCCGCCCGTTTTTGTTGTGCGGGGACGGAACGGAACCCCGGTGCCGGCGTGTCCGGTATTCAGAACGGCCTGCGCCGCCGCGGTACTGCGGCGATGGGCCCCAAGTCAAAAAGGGAAGATTCATGGAAAAATACAGCGTAAAGAAGCCGTTTACCGTGCTGGTGGCGGTCCTGATCGTCTTTTTGATGGGCTTTGTATCGGTGACGAACCTGCGCACCGACCTGCTGCCCGAGATGAGCACACCCTACCTGATGGTGGTGACGGTGTACCCCGGCGCCAGCCCCGAAAAGGTGGAGGCCGAAGTCTCCGAGGTGCTGGAAAGCGCCCTGGGCACGGTGGCGGGCGTATCCAGCATCACGTCCACCTCGGCGGAAAACTACAGCATCGTGCAGCTGGGCTTTGCGGCCGACACCGACATGAACAGCGCCATGGTCAAGGTGTCCAACACCCTGGACCAGAACGCCGACAGCCTGCCCGACATCTGCCTGACCCCCTCCATCCTGGAGCTGAGCATGGACATGAGCTCTTTGATGACGGTGGCCGTGGGCCGGGAAGGCGCCGATATCTATGAACTGAGCGACTTTCTGGAAGAAAGCGTCATCCCCGAGCTGGAACGCCAGGAGGGCGTGTCCAGCATTTCCACCACCGGCCTGATCAACCAGTACATCCAGGTGCAGCTGAACGAGGAGAAGATCGACGCGCTGAACGTCCTGCTGCTGGAACAGGTGGACACCCAGCTGGCCCTGGCCAAAGAGCAGCTGGATGCCGCCGCGGCCCAGCTGGCCGACGGCCGCGCCCAGCTGCAGCAGGCCATCGACACCTTCGGCGATGTGTTTGCCTCGGGTGTGGTGGAGCGTGTGGCCGGCATGGTCTCGGAGGCCACCGAGGAGATCCGCGGCAAGGTCCAGACCCTGATGAACGCCATCGACAACCTGATCGCCTTTGTCAATGAGCCGGAGATCCAGGCGGCCCTGATCAGCGTGCGGGACGGCCTGAACGAGATCATGGACGAGATCGCCACCACCGGCCTGCGGGACATCGACGACCTGATCGACGTGGTATCGAAGATCCGCGACCTGACCGATGAGCTGACCGTGGCCCTGCAGCAGCTGCAGCAGCGGCTGGACCAGGAGACCGGCGGGGACGGCTCCACCGCCGGCGACCTGATGGACACCCTGCAGATCCAGGAGAGCCTGAACGTGGTCTACACCACCATGGAGGACGTCCTGGACTCCCTGAACCGGGTGCCCGAACTGCTGGACCAGTTCGAGACGGTCTACGCCGAAATGTCCCAGACTCAGCTGGAGGCTTACCTCCAGATCACCGAGGCCCAGCGCCAGGTGGACGAGGGCCAGAAACTGTACGACCAGTATGAAGAAGAGTATGAGCAGGCCAAGTCCAGCGCGTTCGCCAACGCCGATGTGAACAACCTGCTGACCATCGACATCCTCAGCCAGCTGATCTATGCCCAGAACTTCTCCATGCCGGCGGGCTACATCGACGACAAGGACGACAACTCCTGGCTGCTGAAAGTGGGCGAGGAATACGACAGCATCGAGGACCTGGAAGGCGCGCTGCTGCTGCACATCGAGGGCGTGACCGACGTCTACCTGTCCGACGTGGCCGACGTGGCGGTGGTGGACAACGCCGCTGCCTCCTTCACCCGCCTGAACGGCGAGCAGGCCGTGGTCATGAACATCTATAAGAGCACCTCGGCCTCGGCCAACGCCGTCTCGGACGCCTGCCTGGCGGCCTTCGACAGCCTGGAAGGGCGGTATGAGGGGCTGAACTTCAGCGTCCTGTCCAACCAGGGCAACTATATCACCATCCTGATCTCCAGCATCCTGTCCAGCATGGCCCAGGGCGCTGTGCTGGCCATCCTGATCCTGGCGCTGTTCCTGAAGGACGTCAAGCCCACTCTGGTGGTCGGCGTCAGCATCCCCCTGTCGGTGCTGTTTGCCGTGGTCATGATGTATTTCACCGGCCTGGACCTGAACATCATGAGCCTGGGCGGCCTGTCGCTGGGCATCGGCATGCTGGTGGACAACTCCATCGTCGTCATCGAAAACATCTACCGCCTGCGGGCCCGGGGCGTCCCCGCCCCCCGCGCGGCGGTCCAGGGCACCCGGCAGGTCTTTGCCTCCATCGTGTCCTCGACCCTGACGTCGGTCTGCGTCTTTTTCCCGGTGGTCTTTACCAAGCAGGTCACCCGCGAGCTGATGCTGCCCATGTGCCTGACCATCGGCTACTGCCTGATGGCCTCCCTGATCGTGGCCATCACGGTGGTGCCGGCCTCGGCCTCCACCGTCCTGAAAAACGCGGAGGTCAAAAAATGGCCCTGGTTCGATAAGCTGCAGGAAAAGTACGGCCATACCCTGGAATGGTGCCTGGACCACAAGGCCGCGCCTCTGGGGGCTACGGTGGTCCTGCTGGCCTTCTGCGTCTGGCGGGTGGCCTCGATGGGCATGGTCATGCTGCCCGACGTCACCAGCACCGAGATCAGCATGAGCGTCTCTACCCCCAGCGATATGACCCGCGAGGAGTCCTACGCCATGGCCGGCGATATTTTGGAAATGGTCATGGGCATGGACCAGGTGGAGGAAGTGGGCGTCACTACCGATACCACCATTTACGGCGTGGATGTGGGCATGCTGGGCAGCACCATTTCCAACCTGCTGTCCACCACTTCCACCGGCTACGGCACCTATGCCTATAACATCAAGCTGGAGGCCGGCGCGGGCGCGTCGGACGCCCAGCGCGTGGGTGAGCAGCTGGAGGAGGCCATGGCCGCCTACGACTGCACCAGCACCGTCACCATCGACGGCATTTCGGAGATCACCAGCCTGCTGGGCAGCGGCCTGTCGGTGACCATTTACGGCAACGACTTCGACACCCTCGAGAGCCTGAGTGAGGACGTCATCGAGATGGTCAACGGCACCGAGGGCTTTGCCAATGCCACCACCGGCCTGGGCGCCGGCGACCAGACCATCGAGCTGCACATCGACAAGGACAAGGCCCGCGCCGCCGGCCTGACGGTGGCCCAGGCCTACCAGGGCATCGCGGCCCGGCTGACCACCTCGACCGATTCCACCACCATCAGCATCAACGGCGAGAGCATGACCGTCCGCGTCGTGGACGACATCGACCCGCTGACCGTGGAAAACCTGATGGATATGACCTTCAATACCACCAACTATGCCGCCGACGGCAGCCAGGTGGCGGAGGTACACACCCTGGGCGAATTTGCCGAGATCACTTACGGCACCACCCCCGACTCCATCACCCGCCAGGACCAGACCCGCTGCATCACCGTCAGCGCCGAGACCCTGGACGGCTACAACACCACCGTGCAGGCCCGCCAGCTGCAGGACAAGCTGGACGAGTGGAGCGCCTCCGGCGCCCTGCCCGAGGGCTACAGCGTCTCCCTCAGCGGCGAGACCAGCAACGTCAACGACATCATGAGCCAGATGATCCAGTGGCTGGCCCTGGCTCTGCCCCTGGTGTACCTGGTCATGGTGGCCCAGTTCCAGAGCCTGCTGTCCCCCTTCATCGTCCTGTTCACCATCCCGCTGGCCTTTACCGGCGGCATGATCGGCCTGCTGGGCATCGGCGAGCAGCTGAGCATGATGAGCCTGATGGGCTTCATCGTCCTGATGGGCACCGTGGTCAACAACGGCATCCTGTTTGTGGACTATACCAACCAGCTGCGGCTGGGCGGCATGGACCGCCGGGACGCCCTGGTCGCCACCGGCAAGACCCGTATGCGTCCCATCCTGATGACCGCCCTGACCACCATCCTGGGCATGATGATGGTGCTGTTCAGCAACGACATGGCCAGCCAGCTGATGAGCAGCATGTCCATCGTCATCATCGGCGGCCTGACATACGCCACCTTTATGACGCTGTACATCGTGCCCATGATGTACGACCTGCTGTTCAAGCGGATGCCCCGCGTGGTGGACATCGGCAGCGAGGAGGACCTGGACGACGTCCCCGACGACGCGGCCGAGTTCCTGGCGCAGCAGTCCGCCCACAAGCCCACCGAGGCGTAAAACCTTTTGCACAGAGCCTATTAAAAACGTCCCGTCCAGCCGGCATGTGCGGATGGACGCCGCGCTATCGCCCCTGCTTCCCTTACGGGAGGCGGGGGCTTTTTGTCGTGCCTGTGAAATTCACCAAATATATCCTGAAAAATTATACTCTGGATACAAAATATTTCCCTGCAAAGCTACTGAAATTGTGATATAATCATAGAGAAAAGGATCGTTTTTTGCATCTGGTCCGTATTGGCCGGCGCGGCCTGTGGGAGATGTGCCGGCGGAAGGAGGCAGACAATCATGGCCAAGATCGAAAGCAAACTTTTCGGGTTCACCCGCAGCGGGGACCCGGTCAACGAGTATATTCTGTCCAATCCCGGCGGCCTGTCGGTCAGCGTGCTGGACTATGGGGCCATCATCAAGAACATCATCGTCCCGGCGCGGCGCGGCCCGGTGGACGTGGTGCTGGGCCACGACACCATCCAGGAATACGAGCTGGACACCGCCACCTACTGCGGCGCCTTTGTGGGCCGGTACGCCAACCGCATCGAGGGCGCGGCCTTCACCCTGAACGGCAGGACATACCAGCTGGAGGCCAACAACGGCCGCAACCACCTGCACGGCTGCTTTGCCCGCAAGAGCTATTCGGTCAAGGCTTTTGGAGATACCCTGCTGCTGGAGGCCGACAGCCCCGACGGCGAGGACGGCTTCCCCGGCAACATGAAGATCGCGGTGCGCTACACCCTGACCCCGGACAACGCTTTTCGGATGGACTACCGCGTCTCGTCCGACGCCGACACCATCGTCAACCTGACCAACCACACCTATTTCAACCTGAACGGCGGCGGCACCGTCCTGAACCAGCGGCTCAAGCTGTTCGCCTCCACCTATCTGGAGGGCAACAGCGAGACCTGCCCTACCGGGCGGATCCTGCCGGTGGCGGGCACCCCGATGGACTTTACCAAGGGCAAAGCCATCGGCCGGGACCTGGTGCCGGGCTGCGAGCAGACCCATCTTGTGGGGGACGGCTACGACCACTGTTACGTCATTGACCGGCCGCGGGCCGGCGCGCGCCAGAGCATCTGCGCCTGGGCCACCTGCGACGAGAGCAACATCAGCATGAAGGTCTACACCACCCAGCCCGGCGTCCACCTGTACACCGGCAACTTTTTGCAGGATTGTCCCAGCCCGGGCAAGGGACTGCGGCCCATGCAGAAATACGGGGGCTTCTGTCTGGAGACTGAGCACTTCCCCTGCTCGCCTTCCCATCCCGAGTTCCCCAGCACCATTCTGCGGGCGGGCAAGGTGTTCCGGGTGTCCAACACGCTGCGGTTTTTCACCGGCAAACAGTGCGGCGTGATCTGAGTGCAGCTGCAGCCTGCCCGGCAGCGGTTCCGAATGACCGGAGGAGGAAGAAAAATGAAATTTTTTCACCGTATAACAGCTTTGCTGCTGGCCGGCGTCATGGCGCTGGGCCTGGCAGCCTGCAGCAGCGTCACTCCCGAGGATGCCGAGACTTACATCCAGGGCCTGCTGGACGCCAGCTATCTGGGCCAGTATGACCCGGAATACCTCGAGCTGGCGGACATCACGGAGGAGGAAGCCCGAGAAGAGGACTACGAGTGGAACACCGCCGCCGAGGCGGAGATCCTGCGGGAATACCTGGCCATCCAGTCCACCGACGCCTCCATCCAGAAGTCGGTGGACCTGATCAAGGAGATCTACAGCCACAGCAAATACAGCGTCACCGGCGCCAGCAAGCTGGAGGACGGCAGCTACGCTGTGACCGTCTCGATCCAGCCGATGGATATTCTGATCCGCTACCAAAACCAGACCGATGTGAATGAGATCTGGATGACGGTCCTGGCCGAGCACGGAGTGATGGACCAGGCTGCGCTGGACGCCATGTCCGACGAGGAATATATGGCGCTGGAGGACATCTACGCCGCCGCCGTGCTGGACGGCATCCAGGCACTGGTGCCGGAAATGGGCTATGGGCCCGAGCAGTCGGTGGTGCTGCAGCTGCAGCTGGAAGGCGACACATATACCCTGGTGGGGACCGACTGGCAGCATCTGGACAGCATGATGATCGACTACAGCGGGCAATACTGCGATCTGTCCGTGACCGGCCAGGAGACGGCGGCTGCGTGAGGATGCACCGATCCTTCATTGTGTTGTGTACAAAAAACAGCGCAGTTCCAAAAAGCACAAATTCAAAACGCAACAAAAATACATGCAAATAGCCGCGCCGGGCATGGAAACCGCGGCCCGGATGCGGTATCCTGTAGACAGAAAGAGCCGGAGGCGCCTCCGGCACAAGGCAAACACAACGATAGATCGAGAGGATGGTTTGTTATGGCAATTTTGGTATCGGGCGGCGCCGGATACATCGGCAGCCACACCTGCATCGAGCTGCTGAACGCAGGGTACGACATCGTCGTGGCGGACAACTTTTACAACTCCTGCCCGGTGGTGCTGGACCGCATCAAGCAGATCACCGGCAAGGACTTCCGCTTTTATGAGGCGGACATGACCCGGGCCGGCGACGTGGAGCACATCTTCAGCGAGTGTCCCGACATCACCGCCGTCATCCAGTTTGCGGCCTACAAGGCCGTGGGCGAAAGCGTCCACAAGCCCATCGAATACTATTCCAACAACCTCAACTGCACCCTGACCATCCTGGACGTCATGCGCCGCCACGACTGCCACAACTTTGTGTTCAGCTCGTCGGCCACCGTCTACGGCGACCCCGCCAGCGTCCCCATCACCGAGGACTTCCCCACCGGCAACACCACCAACCCCTACGGCACCACCAAGGTGTTCACCGAGCGCATCCTGACCGACGTCTGCAAGGCAGACCCCAGCCTGAACGTGGCGGTGCTGCGCTACTTCAACCCCATCGGCGCCCATAAGTCCGGCCTGATCGGCGAGGACCCCAACGGCATCCCCAACAACCTGATGCCCTACATCGCCAAGGTGGCCGTGGGCAAGCTGGAGAAAGTCCATGTCTTTGGCAACGACTACCCCACCCCCGACGGCACCGGCGTGCGGGACTACATCCACGTGGTGGACCTGGCCCGGGGCCATGTCTGCGCCATCAAGAAGCTGGAGACCGGCTGCGGCCTCTTCATCTGCAACCTGGGCACCGGCAAGGGCTACAGCGTCATGGACGTGCTGCACGCCTTTGAAAAGGCCTGCGGCAAAAAGCTGCCCTACGTCATCGAGGCCCGCCGCCCCGGCGACATCGCCGAGTGCTACGCCGACCCCTCCAAGGCCAAGCGGGAGCTTGGCTGGGTGGCCGAGTACGGCATCGAGGACATGTGCGCCGACAGCTGGAACTGGCAGAAGAACAACCCCGACGGCTACCACACCGTGAAGTGAGCCGGGCCGCCTGCCCAAAACTTTTTACACGCCAACCACACTTCCCCCATAAAACGGAAAATGCCTGCGAAAGCAGGCATTTTTCTTTTTGTCGGGGTTTTTAGAGAGTTCCCCTCTCGGGGGCTGTGATATAGCCCTCTCAGTCATGCCGCAAGGCGGCATGACAGCTCCCCCGTAAACGTGGGAGCCTCCCCTCTCCGTCACAGCGCAAAGCGCTGTGCCACCTCCCCCGCGGGGGGAGGCAAGTGTACCTGCGTCAGTTTTGGCAAAGTTTGTGGTAAGGCAAAGCTGAAAAAACTTCGTCTTACCACAAAGTTTTCTCTGTCCACGGGCGTAAACTTGGCTCTCCCTCCGGGAGAGCTGGCGAGACGCCCGCAAGGGCGGCGAGACTGAGAGGGGAGCCTCCCACGCGTGCGGGGGAGGTGCCGCCGCAGGCGGCGGAGAGGGCAAAAACAGAGGGGGGAGAAAAAACGTATAAATATACAAAATTTACCACTCCCACGCTCAAAATTCCTTCCCGCGCCTCCGGCGCGAAATGGGACGTCAGATTTGAAAATAAAGAAAAGAAAGCAAAAACCAAAAAATAGTAAATCGGGGCTTGACACCGGGGGGGGGTATGCTATAATGCTTTTGAAAGGAAAAGGACCTTCCTTTCAGCCTGTTTTGGGTCTCTATCTTTTATACACCATAAGGAGGAAAATTCACTATGAAGCTCAAGAAAATTGCTTCTCTGGCTCTGGCCGGTGTCATGGCTGTTTCCATGCTGACCGCCTGCGGCGATACTGCAAGCAACGGTGGCAACAATGGCGGCGAGGGCGAAGGCGAGGGTGAAGGCACCGTCGTTTCTGGTTACTCTTCTGTTCTGGGCGAAGCCCTGAAAGATGTTGACTGCATCAAAGACAAGGATTACATCACTTTCCAGGATAGCGCTGCGGATGAGACTGCCCTGCAGGCTGCTGTGGATGCCGTTGATGCAGAGGCTCTGAAGAAGTATGCAGAGATTCAAGTAGCGCAGTCGATTGATGTTGAGAGGGGCGATTTTACTGGCGCAACTTCTCAGCGCGTGGCGAAGATCTTTGTGAATGGCGCAAAGATTTCTGACGACGACCTGAAGGTTGGCGACCTCGCTATGAAGTGGTATGCCGGTTATGATAATAATGCTACGAACGATTACAGCAAGTTTATCAATACTTCTGCGAAGGACGGCGCTCTCTACGTTGTCAACGGCGCTGTGACTGTCGAGCAGGCCGTGAAGATGGTTGCTGAAGAGGTTAAAGAGCAGCTGGCGAAAGATGCTCTGCCTGAGACCAATGCAGCTCCTACTAATTGCGACGGCGAGGATTGCACTGCTTATGGTTCTTATAAGTACGACTACACCATCTCTGTGAGCGTTGTCGATAAGACCCAGCAGAGCGACTACGACCAGGCTTCCAACTCCGCACACTTCATTGCTGTGACGGTCAGCCGTACCGCTAAGGTGGCCTGATACGCCAGTAAAAGCGTTTGACAAGCAGTATTATGGGGTAAGGCAGACCTTGCGGGGCTGGCCCCGCAGGAAAGCCTTCTCCATATGGTTTTATGGAGAGTGAACAACATGAAACTCAAAAAAATGATGGCTTTGGCTCTGTCTGGCGTCCTGGCTGTCAGTATGCTGACAGCCTGCGATACCGGCAGCGTCAACGGCGGCGCTTCCAGCGGTGACGGTGGGAATGGCGTTGTGACCGGCTATTCTTCGGTGCTGGCAAAGTACATGGAGAAGAGCACCAAAAAAGATTATGTTACCTTCCAGGATAATAACGCTGATGCGGAAGCTCTGGAAGATGCTCTTGGCAACCGCGGCTCGCTGCTGCTGAATGGCAACACGCTGGCTCCCGTGGTCATGCCGGTGGTTTCTCCGGTGATTGCCAACGACTTCAAGAACAACCTTGGCCTGGATGCTGTTGTGACCGATGTCATCAACGGTGTGTTTGGCGACTGGAACCAGGTTGCAAATGTACTCACCGGCTCGGGCGACGTGAACACGACCAAGAAGATCGGCATGATTTTTGTGGTCGATGGGACCATCTCTCTGGAGAAGGCCCTGAAGCAGATCGCTGACGGTGCGAGTACCTATATCAATAAGGTTGAAGGGGATCATTGGTCAGATGCTTTGAAGCAGGGCGTTACAACTCGGCAGAAAGAGGAAATTAAACCTGACGAAATTAACGATGCTGTTGAACTGATCTCCTTGGACACCATTGTGGCTGAGCACCTGCCTGAGAAAGCGACCACCTGCCTTGGCGAAACCTACGAGTACAACTACACTGTTTCCGCAAGTGTCGTCAACAAGGCTCTGACGGTTGTCGATGGTTATCATGGCACGGCTAACTTCATTGCCGTTACCATTACCCGCACGGTCAAGTAATCTCATTTTACTTATAACAGTCCCAGGCGCACCATACCGGGATTGATATAAGAGACCGGCGGACTGGAATCGTCGGTCTGGTATTCCCCTCTTACTGTGACAGCAAAAAGGAATGTTTCACCCAATGTTCCTTCTGTTGTTGATCGCACCAAAACAAAAGAACTTTTGCGTCACGAAAGATAGGGTCCCTCTGCGGGGGCTGGCTGAGAGGCCGGCCCCCGCATTGTTTATATCTAACCCCCCCGGGTTGCGGTGCCCTGCTTTTGCTTCGGGCGTCGCCGCGCCCTCGCAAAAGACAGACCGCTGCCCCTGCTCCGCTTCGGCTGTTTCTGCCGCAGGCAGCGCCTCAGCTGCGCAGCCCGCCGCCCATTTAATGTATCCCCCGGCCTGCGGGCGCGCCCCCCGTGGGGGCTCCAAACGGGAAACGGCTCCTTCTGCGGAAAGCATCCAGCAAAAGGAGCCATTTTGTTTGCCTTACCACTATTTAGCCGCCACCCACGGGCGTACACTTGGCTCTCCCCGCGGGAGAGCTGGCACAGGGTGCGCAAGCGCCCTGTGACTGAGAGGGCTATAGCGCAGCGCCCGAACGGATTCATTGCCGACTGCATGGTTATGCTCTTTTTCACTTTTTTTCCTCTTGACAGCGGGCGTTCAATGGTGTATATTACCCGGTAACAAGTTATTAAAAAACTTGTGAACAGCTTGTTGTGAACTTTCATATTTTTAGATAGAGACAGAGGAAAGGATGCGTGAAGCATGAACAACACTGCAGCTTATGGACGCCGCCGCCGGGTGCTGTATATCAAGGACCCGGCCAGCGCGATCACTCATTTCATCGGCGCGGTGGGGTCGGCGGGGGCCAGCGTGCCCCTGCTCATCAAGGCCGCCCAGACCGGCCGGCCCCTGGCGCTCTTTGCGATGGCCGTGTACAGTTTCAGCATCATCGCCCTGTACGCGGCCAGCACCGCCTATCACTCGGTGGCCCCTGGCAGCCGGTACGAGACGCTGCTCAAAAAGCTGGACCACATGATGATCTTTGTCATGATCGCCGGCAGCTATACCCCGGTCTGCCTGCTGGCGCTACCTCCGCTGGTGGGCGGGGTGCTGCTGGGAGTCATCTGGGGGTGTACCCTGCTGGGGTCGGCCTCCATGCTGTTTTTCGTGTTCTGCCCCAAGTGGGTGTCGGCGGCGCTGTACATCGCCATGGGCTGGGCCTGCATCTTCGCGCTGCCCCAGCTGCTGACCTGCCTGTCCGCCCCCTGCTTTGGCTGGCTGCTGGCCGGCGGGCTGTTCTACACTGTGGGCGGCGTCATTTACGCTTTGAAGCGGCCGGGCTTTGAGCAGCGCCACCCCAATTTCGGGATGCACGAGATCTTCCATCTGTTTGTGATGGCGGGCAGCTTCTGCCACTTTTTGGTCATGTACGTGTATATGCTGTGATAGGGCGTGCCGCTGAGCGCGGGAGGAACGTTTCCTCCCGCGCTTTTTTGCAGGCAAAAGGCTTGACAAGGCCGGGTCAGACAGCTATAATGAACAATGTTCAGATTGAGGTGAGCAAATGAATACCATCGTTACATCCAGAGAGGACATCCTGCACAGCAGCCGGGAGCTGATCCGCCGGCAGGGCTGGGAGGCAGTGAACATTCGCTCGGTGGCGGTAGCCTGCGGGGTGTCGGTGGGGTCGATCTACAACTATTTCAGCTCCAAGGCGGAGCTGGTCGGCGCCACGGTGGAAAGCATCTGGCACGAGATCTTCCACTTCCCGCAGGAGCCCACGGCGTTTGCCGATACCCTGGCCTGTGTTTCCTGGCTGTATGAGCGGATGCGGTACGGCAGCGAGAAATACCCGGGCTTTTTCACCCTGCACGCCCTGAGCTTTGGCCCGGAAAAGGCCGACGGCAAGCAGCGGATGTACCAGACTTGGGACCATGTGGTCCGGCGGCTGAGCTCCGTCCTGCGGCAGGACCCCCGCGTCCGCCCGGACGCTTTCCAGGCGCATTTCACGGCGGACCAGTTTGCCCAGGTGTTGTTCTCGCTGCTGTTGTCCGCGCTGCTGCGGCAGGACTACGACCCGAGCGCCGTGCTGGAGATCGTTCGCAGGACCATCTATACAACCAACGAGGAGGAAGCATGATGCAAGCAATCGCAGAAACCCTGTTCGATATCGTCTATCTGGTCTCGGTCATCACCATCGGTGTGCTGATGATCCGCGGCTGCAAAGGAGAGCGCCAGTTCCGGCTGTTCGGCTGGATGGCGGTGGTGCTGGGGGCGGGCGACGCCTTCCACCTGATCCCCCGGGCCTTCGCCCTCTGCACCACGGGGCTGGAAAACTATACGGCTGCCCTGGGCCTGGGCAAGTGGATCACCTCCATCACCATGACCGTGTTCTATGTGCTGCTGTACTACGTCTGGCGGCAGCGCTACCAGGTGCATGGCCAGAACGGCCTGACCGCCGCCGTGTACGTCCTGGCTGGCCTGCGGATCGTCCTGTGCATGATGCCGCAGAACCGCTGGATGAGCGCCGACGCGCCTCTCAGCTGGGGGATCTGGCGCAACATCCCCTTTGCCCTGCTGGGCCTCGTGGTGATCGTGCTGTTTTTCCGCAGCGCCAGGGAGCGCGGCGACCGGGCGTTCCGCTGGATGTGGCTGACCATCGTGCTGAGCTTTGGCTTTTATATCCCGGTGGTGCTGTGGGCGGACGCTGTGCCCATGATCGGGATGCTGATGATCCCCAAGACCTGCGCCTATGTGTGGACGGTCCTGATCGGCTATTTCGCCATGAAAAAAGAGTACAAGTAAAGGAGAACGAACCATGAAACGCTATCTGAACGCAGCTTTGACCTACGCAGTCCTCGCCATGGCCGGGGGCGTATTTTACCGGGAGTTTACGAAGCTGAGCGGCTTTGACGGCCGCACCGCCCTGGGGGTGGTACATACCCATTATTTCATGCTGGGCATGGTGTTCTTCCTTCTGCTTCTGGTGCTGGAAAAGACCTTTTCCTTCACCGGCGCAAAGACCGGGCGGGTGCTGGCCGTCTACCATGTGGGGCTGAACCTGACCGCGGTCATGCTGGCGGTGCGCGGCGTGACCCAGGTGCTGGGGGCCGAACTTTCCTCCGGCATGAGCGCGGCGATCTCCGGCATGGCCGGTATCGGCCATATCCTGCTGGGGGTCAGCCTGGTGCTGCTGCTCCTGCAGATCAAGCGCAGCCTTGCCGAAGTGAAGTGCTGAGCCGGCCCAAGGACATCCGGCCGGGCATTTTAGACGACAGTTTCCGGCGCCTGGTGCGTTTGGGACATAAAGTATCATCTTGCCGCCTGGCAAGCAAAAAACCGTATGCGCGGCCCCGTGAAAATGAGGTGCGCATACGGTTTTGTTGTCGCTTTGGGTTAGAACTCCAAATTGCCGAACTCGCTCAGTTTCAGCTCGTCGTTGTGGTCCAGCGCCCAGCGGACGGCCCAGTCCGAGGTGAACAGCAGCAGGCGGTTGCCGCGCATATCCTCCACGGCCTTGGTGTCGCTGGTCAGGTCCAGATCGCGCAGGGTGTAGGTGTCGGGGTCGTTCAGGATCCAGCGGATCTGCTCGAAGGGCAGATGCTGCATCCGGATCTCCACGTTGTACTCGGTGTTCAGGCGGTACTCCAGCACTTCCAGCTGCAGCACGCCGACCACGCCCACGACCACCTCTTCCATGCCGCCGCCCACTTCGCGGAAGATCTGGATGGCGCCCTCCTGGGCGATCTGCTCCATCCCCTTCACGAACTGCTTGCGCTTCATGGTGTCCTTCTGCTCGATGCGGGCAAAGTGCTCGGGGGCAAAGGTGGGGATGCCGGCGAACTGCACCTTCTTTTTGCCGGTGCAGAGGGTGTCGCCGATCGAGAAGATGCCCGGGTCGAACAGGCCGATGATGTCCCCGGCGTAGGCCTGGTCCACAATGGCCCGGTCCTGGGCCATCAGCTGGGTGCCGGTGGCCAGCTTGATGTTCTTGCCCTCCTGGACGTGGTAGGCCTCCATGCCTCGCTCAAATTTGCCCGAGCAGATGCGCATAAAGGCGATGCGGTCCCGGTGGGCCTTGTTCATGTTGGCCTGGATCTTGAAGATGAAGCCCGAGAACTCGTCCCGGCAGGGGTCCACGGCCTCGCCGGTCAGGCTGTCCACGCGGGCCAGCGGGGTGGGGGTCAGCCGCAGGAACTCCTGCAGGAAGGGCTCGACGCCGAAGTTAGTCAGCGCCGAACCGAAGAACACCGGGCTCAGCTCCCCTTTCAGGACCCGCTCAAGGTCGAACTCCTCGGCCGCGCCATCCAGAAGCTCGATCTCGTCCACCAGCTGGCGGTGGAGGTAGGGGGTGAGCATATCGTCCAGGCCGGGGTCGCCCAGTTCCAGCTGGATCTCGTCCACCTTGCGCACGCCATTGGCGCGGCCGTCGCTGGAAAAGGCCAGAACTTTGCGGGCCTGCCGGTCGAACACGCCCTTGAATTCCTTGCCGCAGCCGATGGGCCAGTTCATGGGGTAGGTCTTGATACCTAGGATCTCCTCGATGTTCTCCATCAGCTCAAAGGGGTCGCGGGCCTCGCGGTCCATCTTGTTGATGAAGGTGAAGATGGGGATGTGCCGCAGGGTGCACACCTTGAACAGCTTGATGGTCTGGGCCTCGACGCCCTTGGCCGCGTCGATGACCATCACCGCCGAGTCGGCGGCCATCAGGGTGCGGTAGGTGTCCTCCGAGAAGTCCTGGTGGCCGGGGGTGTCCAGGATGTTGACGCACTTGCCGGCGTAGTCGAACTGGAGCACCGACGAGGTGACCGAGATGCCGCGCTGTTTTTCGATGTCCATCCAGTCCGAGACGGCGTGCCGGGCGCTCTGCTTGCCCTTGACCGAGCCGGCCTGGTTGATGGCTCCGCCGTAGAGCAGGAGCTTTTCGGTGAGGGTGGTCTTGCCCGCGTCGGGGTGGCTGATGATGGCGAACGTCCGGCGGCGTTCGATTTCTTCACGATTTGTCATAGTACCTCTTGTCTTTCTGTTCGGGGTGGGGTGTCTATCTGAAACGTTAACGTCGTCCTGTTACATGGGTGATGTCTCCCTGTGATCGCTTCTGCACTGAAAATTACACACATACTTTATATTACGCCAAAACGCCCCTTTGCGCAAGAGGGAAAGTCATTTTTTTAGCACAAAGCAGGGCAGCGGCGCGGTGTCCGCCCAGTTGGCAAAGCGGCAGGCCAGGACGGTGTACCCCGTCAGAGGCAGCCCTTCCAGCCAGGCCAGGACGGCCCGCTTCTCCGCGTCCCCGATCACCGCGCCGCTGTACAGCACCGCCGACAGGACGCCGCCCGGCCGCAGGGCCGTCAGGGCGGCTTCCAGCGCGGGGATGCTGGTGCCGGCCTCGCTGTGGACGGCGTGGTCCGCGCCCGGCAGCCACCCGAAATTGAACACCACCCCGTCGGCGCTGCCGGGCTGGACGTAGCGCAGGAGGTTGGCGTGGCTGTCCAGGATCAGCCGGCAGCGGTCCGCGGGGATGCCCTCCCGCGCGAGACGGGCCCGGGTGGCGTCCAGGGCTGCGGGCTGGATGTCGAAGGCGAGCACCCGGCCTTCCTCCCCGGCCAGGCGGCAGAGGAAGGCGGTGTCTCCGCCGTTGCCGCAAGTGGCGTCCACCAGCAGGCGGGGGCGGGCCAGATGGGCGGCGAGAAAGTCCTGGGCCAGGCGGACGGCGGTCAGGTCCGGCTTGCGGCGGCGGACCAGGCGGTCCCCCTCGGGGACAAAGCCGAACTTGCCCCAGAAGGCCCCCTCCCCCTCCCCGGCGGGCAGGGGCGCGGTGAAAAGGCTGGCCTGCTCCCGGCTGTAGCCGCCGCAGCGGTGGAGCACCTGCCGCAGCAGATAGGAGCCGTACCCCCGCCGCCGCCACTCTGGCGCGATCCACAGGCCGGTGAAAGCGGTCTCGCCGCCGGCCCGGGTCAGGGCGCACCAGCCCACCCGCGCCTTTTCTTTATAAAGGTCGAACCCGGTTTCTGTCTGAACAAGGACCATAAAAACCTCCCAAAATTCATATTTTCTTCATGAACGGCGGCCGCAGCCGGTGCAAACGTTTGGATTTCACATTTTCTTCACGGCGGCATGAATCTGTTTTCACAATTTCAGGTTACACTATAATCAGCCTAAGAGGAAAGGTCAAGACCCTTCCCCTTCCGCCCCCTGAAAGGATGATTTGAGTATGGAAAAAGAGAACAAATGGGAATATGATTATTCCTCCCTCTACAATAATTCTTCCGACAATGGCGGCACCGGCTACGCGAACGTAGGCAGCAGCGGCAGCAACGCCGCCAACCAATATGACGCTTCCGGCGCGGGCGGCCAGCCGCCCTGCACGCCGGATTACAAGCCGGTCCCCGATCCGGGCCAGGCGCCCAAAAAGCGCCGCCGCATCAGTGCCGGCCGGGTCCTGCGCACTGTGGTATCCCTGGTGCTGGCCGCAGCCGTTGGCTTTGCCGGCGGCTATGTGGGCAGCATGGTGGGCAACAACCACAAGCTGGTGATCCAGGCCGCCGACCGCACCGAACAGCTGAACGACGCTCTGGCGTCCTCCACTTCCACCGGCGGCGACAACCTGACCACCGCCCAGGTGGCCGCCCTGGTCACCCCCAGCGTAGTGCCCATCACCACCGAGGCCGTAGTCTACTCCAACTGGTCCTGGTTCGGCCAGCGCCAGATCGAGTCCGGCGCAGGCAGCGGCGTCATCATCAGCGACGACGGTTACATTCTGACCTGTGCCCACGTGGTGGACGGCGCAGACGACATCACCGTCCAGGTGGACGGCACCGATTATGACGCCACCGTCATCGGCTCCGATACGACCAGCGACGTGGCCGTGCTGAAGATCGACGCCGAGGGCCTGACCCCGGCGGTCGTGGGCGACAGCAACGCCCTGACCGTGGGCGAAGAAGTGATGGCCGTGGGCAACCCGCTGGGCAACCTGAGCGGCACCGTCACCAACGGCATCGTCAGCGCCCTGAACCGCGACGTTTCCATCCAGAGCAATGACGGTTCGATCCTGAACCTCTCCCTGATCCAGACCAACGCCAGCATCAGCCCGGGCAACTCGGGCGGCGGGCTGTTCAACATGGCCGGCGAGCTGGTCGGTATCGTCAACGCAAAGTCGGACGCCTCGGGCGCCGAGGGCCTGGGCTTTGCCATCCCCATCAACAACGCCATCGCCATTGCGCAGGATCTGCTGGAGAATGGCTATGTCAGCGGCCGGCCCTATCTGGGCATCACCTATATATCCGTGACCGATGAGGCCACCGCCCAGCAGCTGGGCGTGTCCACCTACGGCATCTACATCGTGGATGTCAGCGCCGGTTCCGGCGCGGCCCAGGCCGGCCTTGAGCCCGGCGACCGCATCGTCAGCATCGACGGCGCTGAAGTGGCGGCCCGGGACGATGTATCGGCCATCATCGACCAGCACGCCTCCGGCGACACCATTTCCATCACCGTCGCCCGCGACGGCCAGATGCTGACCGTCTCCGCCACCCTCGGCGAGCAGACCCCAAACAACTAAGCTGTACCCACCAAAACAGGTTTACAGGTCCAATCCCCCGGAACACAGAAGCACTCCCTTCTGATTTTCCTCCTTACAAAAGGCTCCTCCGTCCCTAGACCCGACGGAGGAGTTTTTTGTTTTTGCTCCGCGGGGTGCGCCTGGCCCTCTCCGGCCCTGCGGGCCACGGTTGCGGTGCCCTGCTTTTGCTTCGGGCGTCGCTGCGCCCTCGCAAAAGACAGACCGCTGCCCCTGCTCCGCTTCGGCTGTTTCTGCCGCAGGCAGCGCCTCAGCTGCGCAGTCCCGCACGCGTGGGAGCCTCCCCTCTCCGTCACAGCGCAAAGCGCTGTGCTACCTCCCCCGCAGGGGGAGGCAAGCGTACCTGCGTCAGTTTTGGAAAAGTTTGTGGTAAGGCAAAGCTGCAAAAAGTTCATCTTACCACAAACTTTCCATTTGCCAACGGACGTAAACTTGGCTCTCCCTCCGGGAGAGCTGGCGAGACGCCCGCAAGGGCGGCGAGACTGAGAGGGGAGCCTCCCACGCGTGCGGGGGAGGTGCCGCCGCAGGCGGCGGAGAGGGCCAGAACAGAGAGGGGAGCCGCTAGGCGCGGGAGAGGCATAATAAAGGCCCGGACTATCGAGCGTCCGGGCCTTTATGGTTTTCAGATCACGTTTTCCAGTAGTTCGGCCAGGGTGACGCCGTAGAGCTGGGCCAGCAGGACGAGGTTGGACATGGTGGGGTCGGTCTCGCCTGTCTCCCACTTCGAGACGGCCTGCCGGGATACCCCGAGGCTCTCGGCCACGAATTCCTGGGTCATTTTGCAGCGGGTGCGGTGGTCTTTGAGGGTCTCGGACAGGGTCTTGCGGACGGCGGCGGTCTCCTTTTTCACCTCCTGGGCGCGGGCGTGGGTCTTGATGTAGAGCCACAGGGCCCGGATGCACAGAATCATCAGGACCACCGGTATCACAAAGACAGCGGCCAGGATGAAGAAGGCTAAAAACATTCCGACAAGCTCGATCGCAGCAAGTTTCATAACGATCAGCTCCTTTCTTTTGGTGGTTCCAGCATACCAGAAAGGGCCGGTTGCATCCACCAACTATCCCGCAACTTTTGGTTGCGGAACGCAGATGCGTCAAAATTCTTTCCAGAACAATCCCCCGCTGGTCTGGAACAGGGGCCAGGGGCTGATGCTCTTGCTGCCCAGCTTGAAGTCCATGGTCAGGGTCTCCCCCACCTGGCCCAGGGCGTCCCCGCGGGCCACGGTCTGCCCCGGCTGGACGTGGATGCTCCCCAGGCCGTAGAGGTAGCTGCGCAGGCCGCAGCCGTGGTCGATCACCACCGTGTTGCCGGTCAGGCCCAGCTCCTGGGCCACCGCCACCACTCCGCCGGCGGGGGCCCGCACCGGGTCGCCGGGGATGGTGTAGAGCAGGGTGGAGTTGGACTGCCCTGCCCGGGCCCCGCCCATCACCTTGGTCTGGCCGTAGTCCAAAAGGACGGTGTACAGCTCCACCGGGCACAAAAAGGCCCCGTGCCACATCTTTTCCCGGGCGGGCGCGTCGTACAGGGACCAGATCACGCTGCGAAACTCCTCGGCCGCGCCGTCGGGGGCGGGCGGGTCGGGCTGGGCCTCGGCTTCGCCAAAGGACTTGGCCGTCACCACCAGGGTGAGGGGCAGGGTCTCGCCGTTCACGGTGACGGCGATGTCGTGGCTGCCGGCCGAGGCGTTGTAGGCTGCGGGGATATAGCACCGCCAGCCCGCCGGGCTGCGGACGCACTGGACGCTGCCGAGGTCGGTCTCGACGGTGGGGGTCTCGCTGCCCACCATGCCGCTGATCTCGAGGGCGGCCACCCCGCCCTGTTCGATCCGCTGGGCCGAAAGGGTCAGCTGGGCCGAAGCCTGGATGGTGAACCGGAAGGCGTACCGGTAATACCCCGCCGGCCGGGCCGGCCGCTCCAGGCCGCTGCCCGGCAGGACGGCCCCGTCGGCGGGCTGGCCGAAACCGACGTCGGTCATCCCCACAGGCAGCCGCCAGACCGTCAGCTCGGCCTTGTATTCCCCGTTGGCGGGGTAGAGGAAGGCCGCATAATCCTCCACCGGGCCGTCGAAGTAGGCCGCGTCCCCCATGCCGTCGGCGGTGATGCGCAGGGTGGCGTATGTAGCCCATTCGGGCAGGGTGATCTCCGGGTGGGCCTCATAGAGGACGCCCAGTTTTTCCACCGACAGGGTGGAAGGGCTGTAAAAGGCCTTGTCCAGCATCCCGCCCACCAGCGGCACCCGCCAGCGGCTGCCGTTCACCGTCAGGGCCGCCCCGCCAAACTGGGCGTCGGGGGCGGGCAGGCTGCCGCTGGTGGTAAAAGCGTAGCTGGCCGCCATCACCGCCCCCAGCAGGACGGCCACCCCCAGCGCCACCCCCAGCAGCCACAGCAGGATCTGCCGGATAACATGCAATACGGTCCGCATAGCGATTCCTCCTCTTTCTCACGTCCGCACACATCCAGAGAAACGGAAAGGGCGCACCGAAAGGGAGCAGAATGTCCCCCGGTGCGCCCTGAATCCATTTTTGCCAGGGCATGGATACCCTGTTGAAGCCGCGCTGCTTACTCGGCGGCTTCCTCGCCGTCCTCACCGGCGGCAGGCTCTGCGGCGTCCTCGGCGTCAGCGGGGATGGCCTCGTCCTCACCGAACAGCAGACGCTCGTATTCGTCCAGCTCCTTCTCACGGCGGCGGAGGTAGACAGCCACGGCGGCCAGTGCACCGGCGACGGCGGCCAGCGCTGCGATGACGGCGATCAGACAGGATTTCTTCATAGGTCGAACACTCTCCTTTTCACGCGCAAGGCGTTTTTTCAAGTCATGGTACCGGTCGGCGAGGCGGAGCAGCAGCCGCAGCCCCCAGGACAGGGCCGTCAGCATATGGACAGAAAGTTTGAGCATCAACATAACAGCCGCCCTCCTACCCGGCAGGGGCAGCATCGGCGCATACCCCCGGAATATCTCTATTATACCCGCAGCGAGGCAAAATTACAACCGTAAAGGCCAAAATTTCTATGCTTCCAGCAGAAATTTGCGGTAGGCTTTGAACGCGCCGGGCAGGGCGTAGCGGCCTTCGAGGCCGTCGCGGCCCGCCCAGACGCAGCCGCCGGGGGCGGGCTGGTCCGGCACGGTGAGCTTCCAGCCGCTCATCCGCCACTCCACATGGGTGAAGATGTGCTTGGCCGCGGGCAGGGGCGCGGGCTCGCCGCTGCCGGGGTCGAGCCCCAGGGCCGCCAGCGCCTGCCGCACCGCCGGGCCGTCCAGCTGCAGGCCTTCAAACGCGGGGGGCTGCCACAGCCCGGCCAGCAGGCCGCCTTCCGGCCGCTTTTGGAGCAGCCATTCGCCGGTCGCCGCGTTCTGGACCAGGGCCACCGTCACCGGCAGGACCCGGCGTGGCTTGGGCGCGGCCTTGCAGGGCAGGGCCTCGGCGGCGCCGGCTTTGCGCCCCTCGCAGAGGGCGGCCAGCGGGCACTGGGCGCACAGCGGCGCGCCGCCCGGCAGGCAGACCAGCGCGCCCAGCTCCATCAAAGCCTGGTTGTAGTCGCCGGGGGCGTCGGGGGGCTGGTGCTCCATCACCCGCTGGGTGAACCGCTTTTTGACGGCGGGGTCGGTGATGGGGCCGCTGTCGTTGTACAGCCGGGCGAACACCCGCAGGACGTTGCCGTCCACCGCGGGGGCGGCCAGCCCGAACCCGATGGAGGCGATGGCCCCGGCGGTGTAGGGCCCGATGCCGGGCAGGGCCAGCAGGGCGTCGTAGCTGGCGGGCAACAGGCCGCCGTACTGCCGGCAGACCAGTTGGGCGGCTTTCTGCATACTGTGGACCCGGCGGTAGTAGCCCAGCCCCTCCCACAGCTTGTCCAGCCGCTCGGGCGGGCAGGCCGCCAGGGCCGGGATGTCGGGCAGCTCCCGGACGAAGCGCTCGTAATAGGGCAGGGCCGCGGCCACACGGGTCTGCTGCAGCATGATCTCGCTGACCCAGATGTGGTAGGGGGTGGGGTCGTCCCGGAAGGGCAGGCTGCGCCGGTTCCGGTAAAACCAGTCTAAAAGGGCGGGGGCGATCTTTTCCACAGTCGAACCTCATGTATAAAACGTCCCGTCCGGCTGACAGGCGCAGGCGGACGGGACAAGGGTGCAAATCAGAAGCCGTAGGCGGTGCGGGGGAAGGGCAGCACGTCGCGGATGTTCTGGATGCCGGTGAGGTACATCAGCATCCGCTCAAAGCCCAGGCCGAAGCCGGCGTGCTCCACCGTGCCGAACCGGCGCAGGTCCAGATACCAGTCGTAGCCGGCCTTGTCCAGGCCCAGCTCGTCCATGCGGGCGGCCAGCTTGCCGTAGTCCTCTTCGCGCTGGCTGCCGCCGATCAGCTCGCCGATGCCGGGCACCAGCATATCGGCGGCGGCCACCGTCCGGCCGTCGGGGTTCTGCTTCATGTAGAAGCTCTTGATCTCCTTGGGGTAGTCGGTGACAAAGACGGGCTTCTGGAACACCACCTCGGTCAGGTAGCGCTCGTGCTCGGTCTGGATGTCCACCCCCCACTCCACCGGGTACTGGAACTTTTTGTTGTTCTTTTTCAGGATCTCGATGGCGTCGGTGTAGCTGACCCGGCCGAACTCGCTGCCGGCCACCAGCTCCAGCCGCTCGATCAGCCCCTTGTCGATGAACTTGTTGAAGAAGTCCATCTCGTCGGGGCAGTTGTCCAGCACATAGCGGATGACGTACTTGGTCATGGCCTCGGCCACGTCCATGTAGCCGGACAGGTCGCAGAAGGCCATTTCCGGCTCGATCATCCAGAACTCGGCGGCGTGCCGGGTGGTGAAGCTCTTCTCAGCGCGGAAGGTGGGCCCGAAGGTGTACACCTTGCCGAAGGCCATGGCCATGGCCTCGGCTTCCAGCTGGCCCGAGACGGTCAGGTTGACCGGCTTGCCGAAGAAGTCCTCGCTGTAGTCGGCGCGGCCGTCCTCGGTCTTGGGGACGTTGTCCAGGTCCAGGGTGGTGACGCGGAACATCTCGCCCGCGCCCTCGCAGTCGGAGGCGGTCAGGATGGGAGAATGGGCGTAGACGAAGCCGTTCTCCTGGAAGAAGCGGTGGATGGCGTAGGCCGCCACGCTGCGCACCCGGAACGCCGCGTTGAAGGTGTTGGTGCGGGGGCGCAGGGTGGGCATGGTGCGCAGGTACTCCATGCTCATCTTCTTCTTTTGCAGGGGGTAGTCCTCCGAGGGGCAGGCGCCCAGGATCTCGATGCGGTCGGCGTTCAGCTCAAAGGGCTGCTTGGCCTGGGGGGTCAGGATCAGGCGGCCGGTCACCCGCATGCTGGTGTACAGGCCGGCGTGGGCCACCTCCTCGTAGTTGGCGAGCTTGGAAGCCTCAAAGACCACCTGCAGGGTCTTGAAGCAGCCGCCGTCCGACAGGGCGATGAAGCCGATGTTCTTGCTGTCGCGGATGTTTTTGGCCCAGCCGCAGACGGTCAGCACGGTGCCGTCGGCGGGGGCGGCGCGGTAAAGGGATGCGATCTCGGTGCGTTCCATACGTTTCCTCCATTCAAGTGCGCACGGTTTTGATCTGTCCAGCCAGGCGGCGTGTACGGCTGGCTGGACACCGACAGGAAAATTTTGCCGGAAGGAGTGTCCAAAGGGGGAAACATTTCTGTCCTGCGCAGGCAGGCGGAAACGGGTCCCTCTTTGACATGAAAAAAGACAGCTTTTGCCCTTTCTCCAGGGCGAACAAGCTGTCTTGTAATGTCCGCGGTGCCACCTGAATTCACCGGCCGGCGGCCGGTCTCGTTATGCTCCGTCCCGCCCAAAGCAGGATAAGCACTCCCCTTCTAACGCTGGGGCGGGCGGCGCGCCTACTGCCCGTTTTGCGCACAAAGCGGGGTTCAGCTTGCAGCTCCCGGGTGTTCTTTCACTTCCCCTGCGGGCAGGCTTCGCAGCGCCGCCTGCTCTCTGGGCCGTCGTGGGGGAAGGTACTTTTCCCGATCAAGGCTTTTCATGCTGGAACTATAGCATATCTGCGCGGGTTTGTCAACCGGCCCCCGTAAAAAGAGAGGCCAGGGCGTTGGCGGCCAGCTGCCCGGCGTAAAGCGCCTCGTTGAGGTTGTTGCCGTGGGTGCCGATCTCGATCAGCAGGCTGCCGGTGGTCAGGTCCTGGTTGTAGAACCGGTAGCTGAACAGCACCGGCCGGGTAAAGCCGGGGTACATCCCTTCCATGGCTCCCTCCCAGGCGGCGGCAAAGCGCAGGTTCTGCCGCCAGTTGGGCAGGGACACGGTGGACCCGTTGTCGCACCCGCAGATCAGCATGACCTGGGCGGCCTTGCGGCCGTTCACCTCCACCACCGGGGCCATGCGGGTGCCGTCCTCCTTTTCGATGGCGTCCCGGTGGACGTCCAGCACCACCTTGATGCTGGGGTACTGGGCCAGGTACTGCTGCACCACCGCCCGGCTGTTGGAGTAGCTGCCGGTGTAGCTGGGGTAGTCGTTCAGCGTCTCGTCGTGGAGGGTGTGGATGCCGGCGGCGTTGAGGGTGTCGGCCATGACGGCCCCCACCGCGCACATATTGGCGGCCCGGTCGGTGGTGCGGGCCCCATCCCCCGGCAGGAACCACAGCCCTTCGGCGGGGCGGTAGCACTCGGTGGCGTGGGTGTGCATGATGAGCACCTGGGGCTCGGGGCTGTTCAGCTCGATGGCAAAGGGCAGCGGGTTCTGGATCTCGGCGGCGACCTCGGCGGAGGAGACGCTGGTGTTGTTCTTGATGGTGCCGGCGGCGCAGGCGATGTATTTTTCGCCGCTGCCCTGCCCGTAGGACGTCTCGGCCACGGCGCCGGCGTCGGCGGGCTTGTCGGCGTCGGTCAGCAGGGGGACCAGATACCGCTCGATGGCGGTGGAGTCGAGCGCGGGCGCTGTGGAGGAGGCCGGGGCTTCGCCGGCGCTGTCGGCGGCGGGGGCCTCCCCTGCCGCCTGCCGGCCCCATTCCAGGGCGGTGCGCAGGGCGGGCAGAGGGCCCACCAGCGCCCCGGCCAAAGCCAGCGCCGGGCCCCGGCCCCAGACGGTCAGGGCCAGCATCACCGCCGCAGCAGCCAGGGCCGCCCGGCCTGTCCCCGGGCCGGCCCGGCTTGGCTTTGCCTGCCTGTGCTCCTGCTGCATCCGCCCGCCCCCTTTCCCGTGGTGATACACACCATTTGTATGCGGGGCGGGAAGGATCTATGTCACTGGCTGGCCAGCCAGCACAGCTGGTTGACGGTCAGGCGGGGCTGCAGGGCCCGGTTGATGGCGGCCCCCAGCAGGGCCGCTCCGTGGGCGATGACGCTGTCCAGCGCGCGGGGCGCGACCACCAGGTCCCGGCCTTCGGCGGCCTCCATCAGGGTGGGGATGCCCGCCGCGACGACCGGCAGGCCCAGCCCGGCGGCGTCCAGATGGCGGCCGCTGCGCGGCTGGGCGGGCGCAAGCCCCGTGTCGGACAGCTGGATGGTCCGGCCCAGACGTTCGGGCTCGGCAGTGCACAGGCTGTCCACGCAGAGCAGGGCCGCGGGCCGCACCGCCTCCACCAGGGCCGCGGCCAGGGCCTGCAGGCTGATGCCCGCCGCCTGGGACACCCCCGGCGCCACCGCCGCCACCGGCCGGATGCCCTGCACCGGCAGGGCGTGGCCCATGGTGACCAGGACGTGCTGGACAGTGCGGGGGCCCAGGGCGTCGGCCGTCACCCGGCGGTTGCCCACCCCCAGCACCAGCACCGGCCCGGCGGGGGGCAGCAGGGCGGCCAGCTCGGCCGCCGCCGTCTCGATGAGGGAGACGTCCCGCTCGTCCAGCAGGTGGAGGCTGGGGGTCTCCAGGGTGACATACCGGCCGCGGGGCCGGGCCAGGCCGTCCCGGGCCACCTCCACCCGGGTGACGGTCACGCCGCCCCGCCGGACCGACGCCAGCCGCACCCCGCCGTCGCCGCCGGCCCCCTGCCCGGTGCCGAAAAGCTCGTCCGCCATGTCTGTATAGCGCATTTTGCCGCCTCCTTTGGCCGGGTTTGGGCCCGCCTTTTGGCCAAAGTGTGGGCAAATAAAAATTTTTCAAACAAAATTTGAAAAAAAGCTTGCGCAGATGCGGCGAATATGGTATCATAAGATGCGCTGTTATAGGTAGCCAAGGAGGTGGAACGAATTGCCTAACATCAAATCTCAGAAGGACCGCGTTGTCCAGTCTGCTGCAGAGCGGGCCCACAACAAGGCCATTAAGACCAACCTGAAAACAGTCGTCAAGAAGGCAAACGCTGCCATCGATGCCAAAGCCGCTGACAAGGACGCAACTGTCCTGGCTGCTGTTTCCGCGATCGACAAGGCCCGCGCCAAGGGCGTGCTGAAGAAAAACACCGCGTCCCGCAAGATCAGCCGTATGGCCAAGCGCGCCAACAAGGCAGTCTAAGCCGTTCACGACTGGTTCGATACGATTGACGAGCAAAGCTCTCCGCGCCACTCATCCGGCAGGAGAGCTTTTGTTTTTGCTGTCTCCAGCAGGCCGTCGGGGCCGGGCGCAGGCTCGGGCAGGCAGGCCCAGGCCAGGGCATACCCCAGGCAGACCGCCCCTGCAAGGAGCAGCGCCGCCGGCCCATAGCCGGGGCCGCGGCCGCAGAAAGCGGCCCACAGCCCCTGCCCCGCCCAGAAAAAGGACGGCAGGCCGGCCAGCGCCGCCGACAGACCAAAGCAAAACCAACGGAACATATGTAAACGCCCCCTTTTGCCCTCCAGCATACAGCGGCAGAGGCGCGAAGGCGCGTGTTGTGTGTCGAGACCGGGGACGGTCAGTTCTGGTCCCGGCTTTTGCCCAGCAGCGCGGCGATGACCCCGCACAGCAGGCTGGCGGTGATGCCGGCGGCCCCCGCCCGCAGCCCGCCGGTCAGGCAGCCAAGCAGGCCCTGTTCGGCTACAGCCTGCCGCACCCCCTGGGCCAGCAGATGCCCAAAGCCCAGCAGGGGGACGCTGGCCCCCGCCCCGGCAAAGTCGGCCAGGGGGCCGTACAGCCCCAGCGCCGACAGCGCCACCCCGGCCACCACATAGCCGGTGAGGATGCGGGCGGGGGTCAGGCTGGTGAGGTCCACCAGCAGCTGTCCGGCGGCGCAGATGGCCCCGCCCACCAGGAATGCCCAGAGATAATTCATGCCGAACCCTCCTTCCAGGCGGGGGAGGCAAGCTCCACCAGATGGGCGATGGCGGGGATGCTCTCCTTCTGCAAAAAGGTGGTCTGGCTCATCAGCGCCCCGGTGGCGATGAAAAGGACCCGTCCGAGCTTGCCCTGTTCCAGCTGGGGCAGGATATGCCCGCACAAAACGCTGGCGCAGCACCCCGGCCCCGAGGCCCCGCTGTGGACTTTGGGGTCCCGGCCATAGAGCAGGCAGCCGCAGTCCTCGTGGTGGAGGGGGCCGACCCCTTCCGCCTCCAGCAGCTCGGCCAGCAGGGCGCTGCCCACCCGGCCGAGGTCCCCGGTGTAGATGCAGTCGAAAGCGGCCGGAGGCGTGCCGGTGTCCCGCAGGTAGCGCAGGAGGGTGGCCGCCGCAGCCGGGGCCATGGCGGCCCCCATGTTGGTGATGTCCCTGACCTGGTAGTCCTGCACCCGGCCAAAGGTGACGCCCCGCACCCGGACGCCCTTGCTGTCCGGGCTGGCCGGCCGCAGCAGGCAGCAGCCCGCCGCGGTGGCGGTCCACTGGGCGGTGGGGGTGCGCACCGCCCCGTAGCACAGCGGGGTGCGGAACTGGCGCTCGGCGGCGCAGAAGTGCCCCGAGGCCATGGCCAGCACCCCTTCGGCCATCCCGCCGGCGCAGAGGGCCGCCCCCAGCCCCAGCGCTTCGGCCATGGTGCTGCACGCCCCAAACAGCCCCGCATAGGGCACGCCCAGCTCCCGCATGGCGTAGCTGGACGCGGTGCACTGGGCCTGCAGGTCCCCTGCCAGGGCCAGGCTGACCGTGTCCTCGGCCGCGCCGCCCTTGCGCAGGCAGAGCCGGGCCGCCCGCAGCTGCAAAGCCCGCTCGGCGGCCTCCCAGTTTTTCTGGCCGAACAGGTTGTCCCCGCTCAGCTCGTCAAAGGCGGCGGCCAGAGGGCTTTCGCTCTCCTTTTTGCCGCCCACCGCCGCGTGGGCCGCGATGACCGGCGGCGCGGGAAAAAGCAGGGTGTCCCCCTGCCGCAGGGCTTTTTCCATCCGCGATCGCTCCTTCCTGTTGTATTTTTGGTCGAGCCGCCCGCTTTTTGCAATTTTTTCCTTCCGGCGGGCGTATCTCTATAAGAGGGTGGACACCCACAGCGCCAGCCCGTAGACCGCCGAAGCCAGGGTGCCGTAGACGATGACCGGGCCCGCGATGGTGAACATCTTGGCCCCGGTGCCGGTGACGCAGCCCTCCGGGCGGAACTCGATGGCCGCGCTGACCACCGCGTTGGCAAAGCCGGTGATGGGCACAAGGCTGCCCGCCCCCGCCCGCAGCGCCAGCTTCTGGTACCACCCCAGGGCGGTCAGGAGGGCGGAGAGGGCGATCAGGGTGCAGCTGGTGAGGGTGCCCGCCGTCACAGCGTCCGCGCCGGCCAGCAGGTAAGCCTGGCGCAGCGCCTCCCCGATGGTGCAGATGCCGCCCCCGATGCAGAACGCCCACAGGCAGTCCCGCCCCAGTGGAGAGGGCGGCCCGGCCCGCCGCACCCGGCGGCCGTATTCTTCCGGTGATAGACCCATACAATCATTCGCCTCGCTTTTGTGGGCAGTATGCCCGCCCGGCGGGGGGAATATCCGTCTTTTGGAACAGATCGAGAGGTTTTTGTTATGCAGCAGCCCATGCCGCCGTATCCCCATCATGATCCGCACCATCCGCCCCGCCGCCGTCTGACGCGGGCCGAAATGCGCCGCCGTCGCCGCCGCCGTGCCATCCGCCGGCTGGCCGTCCTGTTCTGCGCCCTGGCGCTGGTGGTGGGCGGCGTCTCCTTCGCCGTGACCCGCCTGGCTTCGGCCGGGCCGTCGGCCTCAGCCGCTTCCCCCGCCCCGGCGGAGGGGGAAAACATGGCCGCCGGCTCCTCCCAGAGCCAGGCTGCCAGCAGCGCGCCTGCCGCGCCGCAGAACGCCCTGGGCCTGACCGCTGCTGAGGCGTCCGCCATGCTGGCCGACCCCCGCATGGTGCTGGTGAACCATCAGGTACCCATGCCCGAGGACTACACCTTTGACACCAAGGAGTGCGGTTCGGCCACCGCCATCAACAAGACCCTGCAGACCGAGGCGGCCGACGCTTTCCTGGAGATGCAGGCCGCTGCGGCTGCCGACGGCATCACCATCTGGATGCAGAGCGGGTACCGCAGCGTCGATTACCAGACCACCCTCTATAACAACAAGACCCAGCAGTTCCTGGACCAGGGCTACGACGAGCCCACCGCCCGCGAAATGGCGGCCAACGTCGTCAACCCGCCCCGCTACTCGGAGCACAACTGCGGCCTTGCCGCCGACCTGAACTGCCCCGAATACACCGCCCTCGAGCCCGGCTTTGAGGACACGGCCGCCTTCGACTGGCTGTGCCAGCACGCCGGGGACTACGGGTTCATCCTGCGCTACCCCAAGGGCGAAGCCGCCGAGGCCGTGACTGAGATCACCTATGAGCCGTGGCACTGGCGGTATGTGGGCCCCGAGAACGCCGCCCGCATCAACGCCAGCGGCCTGATCTTCGAGCAGTACATCGCTGAGCTGCAGTCCATTGCCGCGGCGGGGTAAAACGCAGGTAAACAGGTTGTGAAAGTTTCGGGGCCGGCCCGTTTTGCCCCCGGGTCCAGATTGCATTTTGCCGCCCGATATGATAAGATAAGGCATACCCGCAAAAACAGAGGTTTGAACCCTGCGCCCGGTGCGCAGAATCTATAAAACGAGAGAGAAGGAAAAAGAACTTATGATGAAACGCAACGTTTTCGCCTGGATGGCCGTTTTGGCCCTCTGTGCCGCCCTGCTGACAGGCTGCGGCGGTTCTTCCTCCAGCGCGCCGGCTTCTTCGGCCGCTCCGGCGTCGGAGCCTGCTTCCAGCGCAGCTGAGGCGCGCACCGGCGAGGAGAACGGCGCGGTGGATCTGGACGCCGCCGTCAGCCGCCTGCTGGAAGCAAACCCCATCTCCAACCAGTTCGAGATCGCGGCCATGAACATCGAGTACGACTATATGCTGTCCCCCGACGACGTGGCCGCCTACAAGGGCGTCAAGAGCAACGACAACGGCGACGCCGGCCTGGTGCTGGTCATCCAGCCCGCCGCGGGCAAGGCGGAGGCGATCTGCGAGGCCCTCGAGACCTATAAGCAGGATCAGGTGGCCTTCTACGGCAACTACGCCGAGTTCGGCCAGGCCCAGTCCAATGTGGAAAACGCCATTATTTCGGGCCGGGACGGCCTGGTGGTGATGGTCATTGCCTCCAACGAGAGCAGCGGCGACCTGTCCCAGGCTGTGGACGACGTGATGAACGAATACGCGCCCCAGTAACGATCCCCTTCAGAGCCGGTGCCCTGCGGCATGGGCTCTTTCTTTGATTTTCCGACCCGGAAGGAGATACCGCCTTGATCTTCAGCTCGATCATCTTCCTGTTCCACTTTCTGCCCTTCACCCTGGCGGCCTATTATATCGCCCCGCCCAAGGCAAAGAACACCGTCCTGTTCATCTGCAGCCTGGTGTTCTACTGCTGGGGCGAGGTCCGGTTTTTCCCGGTGATGCTGGCCCTCATCCTCATCAATTACCTGTGCGGCCTGGCCATCGCCCATTTTGAGGGCAGGCCGGGGCTGCGCCGGCTGTTTTTGGGGCTGGCCCTGGTGGGCAGCCTGGGGATGCTGTTCTATTTCAAGTACGCAAATTTTGTCCTGGAGAGCGCCAACGCCCTGCTGGGGACAAGCTTTGCCCCCATCGAGGGGATCAGCGTCCTGCCGCTGGGCATCAGCTTTTACACCTTCCAGACCCTTTCCTACACCATCGACGTCTACCGCCATGACGTGGCGTCGGAGAAGAACATCATCGACTTCGGGGCCTATGTGGTCATGTTCCCCCAGCTGATCGCCGGCCCCATCGTCAAATACCGGGACGTGGCGGCCCAGCTGCACGTCTACAAGCACCGCTACAACATCGCCCAGATCGAAGAGGGGATGACCATCTTCACCTTTGGCCTGGCCAAAAAGGTCCTGCTGGCCGACGCGGTGGGCGCCCTCTGGACCGACATCATCGGGGTGGCGGACGACGCTTCCATCACCTTTGTGGGGCTGGCAAACGCCTCCACCGGGCTGGTGTGGCTGGGCATCCTGGCCTACAGTTTCCAGCTGTACTTCGACTTTTCGGGCTATTCCATGATGGCCATCGGCATGGGCAAGATGATGGGCTTCGAGTTCCCCCAGAACTTCAACTACCCGTATATCTCGGCTTCCATCACCGAGTTCTGGCGCCGCTGGCACATGACGCTGTCCAGCTGGTTCCGGGAGTACGTCTATATCCCCCTGGGCGGCAACCGCAGGGGCCTCAAGCGCCAGATCTTCAACCTGTTCATCGTCGAGCTGCTGACCGGCATCTGGCACGGCGCCGACTGGAATTTCATCTGCTGGGGCCTGTATTACTTTGTGCTGCTGGCGGTGGAAAAGCTGTTCCTGCTCAAGCACCTGCAGAAAGGCCGGGTCTGGCCCCACCTGTACACCCTGTTTTTTGTGGTGGTGGGCTGGGCCATGTTCGTGGGCAACGACCCCGGCGTCCAGTTCGGGCTGCTGTTCCAGAAGCTGTTCGTCCCCAGCGGCGGCGTTTCGGCCCTGTATTTCCTGCGGAATTACGGCGTGCTGCTGATCGTCTCTTTCATCTGCTGCACCCCGCTGATCGAAAAGGTCTGGGACGTGCTGCGGCGGCGCAGCTGGAGCCGCGTGCTGACGGTGGGCGTGCTGCTGGTGATCTCGACGGCCTACGTGGTAGGCAGCACCAACAGCCCGTTCCTGTATTTTAACTTTTAAGACGCAATCTGTGTCCGGGGGCTGTACGCGCGTGCCGTCCAGCCCGGACGAATGTAGAACACAAGGAGGCAGCTATGCAGCAGCATAAGCGCAGACGAAAAGGCGGGCTGATCCACTACCCGGTGCTGATCCTGTTCAGCGTCTTTTTTGTGGGGATGTTTCTGCTGGACTGCGTCACCCCCGACCGCACGGTCAGCGAGCTGGAAAACACCACCCTGACCCAGCGCCCCAAAGTGACCGCGCAAATCTTGTCCTCTGCGGGGCTGAACCGGTTCTTCGACGATTACACCCAGTATACGAAAGACCAGATCCCCGGCCGCGACGCCTGGATCAGCCTGCAGAGCTTTGTGGAGACGGCTCTGCTCCAGAAGACCCAGAGCGGTGGCATCCTGCTGGGGGATAAAGGTCAGATGTTTGACCGCACCTACGGCCTGGTCTCCAGCGAGGAGCGCACCCTGCCGCGCAACATTGCAGCGGTGGCTTCGCTGGCGGCCCGCTGTCCCGGCAAGGTGTATGTGATGGTGGCCCCGGCGGCCTCCTCCATTTACCCCGAGCGGGTGCCGGCCCACGCCCCCCTGCTGCAGGAGGAGAGCTATCTTGGCCAGATCCAGGCGGCGGTGGAACAAGCCGGCGGCGTCTACCTGCCGCTGGAAGACGCCCTGTCCGCCCACAAGGACGAGTATATCTACTACCGCACCGACCACCACTGGACCACCCAGGGGGCCTATTACGCCTACAGCGAGCTGTGCGGCGCTTTGGGCCTCGAACCCTTTGACCGGGCGGCGCACACCGCGGTGGATGTGCCCGACTTTTACGGCACCTTCTATTCCCGCGCCCGCACCTGGAATGCCCAGCCCGACACCCTGACCTATTACGATCTGGACAACCCCCTGACCATTTACACCGTCACCGGGCCCGGGATGCCCACGGAAGGGCAGACCACCGGCCTGTACGACCTGGACAAGCTGGACGTGTACGACAAGTACGCGGCGTTCCTCCACGGCAACAACGGCCTGAGCCGGGTGGAGGGGGACGGCGAGGGCCGCATCCTGGTCATCAAGGACAGCTACGCCAACTCGTTCGTCCCCTTCCTGACGGCCAATTACGCCCAGATCGACGTGGTGGACCTGCGCAACTACAACTACGGCCTGGACGGCCTGATCACCGAAAACGGCTACGATCAGATCCTGGTGCTCTACAGCTTTGACAGCTTTAAGAGCGACCCCTACCTCTACCGGGCCGGCATCGAGGGATAAAAGCGGAAAACGGGCATCCGCTTTTCACAAAATTGCAGGGCGATTTCTATAAAAGCTGCTCAAATTTCGCACTATTTTCAAGGAAACTATTGAGCATTCTCTCACAATGTGGTAAAATGAAGCTGAGCCCTAGGAGATTGTGGGGGAATCTGTTTTGCGGGCCGGCCGGCGGGCTGCGCCCTGATTGGCAAAGGAGATTTTACCTATGAAAGACACCATTCGTTATCCCGAACATTTCGCCCCCATCGCGGAGGAGGAAATGGTCTACCTGGACGGCGGCAACGTGCTCGACAACGTCGGCAATGCCATTGACGACGCTGTAGATACCGCCACATCCGCCCTGAACGTTCTGGGCATTGTCGCCACTGTGGTGGGCGTTTGTGTGCTTGGTTCCAGCTATATCTGGGGCATCCGGCAGGCCGATGCCTGGCTGGACAACAACGCCGAGGGCAACATCTTCACCATTCTGGGCAGAGCCATCGACGACCTGGGCGCAGATATGTCCCAGTCCCTCTCCCACTTCACCCGCGACCTGGTAGCCACCATCACGGTGGTGGGCCTGTGGCCGCTGAGCATCCCGCTGCTGATCCTTGGCTGATTTATTTTTGGTTGCAAACGGTTGCATTTCTGCGCGGATCTCATCCACGTGCAGGTTGGAATGTATCCGTTCTCAATAAACCTAATCTTTGCAAAGAAAAGGAGCATTATTATGGAAATGACCGTTCGTATGCCCGCTAATTATAATGTTCTGAGCGAGAATGAAATGACCTACACCACTGGCGGTGCTTGGACCGACTGGTATGCCGGCCTCAACGTTGCTGGTGATGTGGTAGGCGCAGTCATGACCGGCGTCATGATCGTCAACTGGCTGGATATGCTGGGCGGCGCCCGCAACTGGGTCGCAGCCAACAAGACCAATGATCTGGTCACCAACCTCGAGAATGGCGTCAAGGCCTGGGTCGATTACACCAGTGCTTCGGCTTGGAATGCTGTCCGCAGCATCGCTGCTACCATCACCGCTATCGGTGGTATGGTGCCTGTTGGCAGTGTTTTTATCCCCTATGGCCTGATCGGTACTGCTGCAGCTCTCATCACTGCTTAATGTAGGAGGGCCTACCAAAGACCTACTTAGGCGGCGGTCTTCTGCCCTGCGGGAGAAGGCTGCCGCCTTCTTTTATAATAGGTGCCTGCGGAATTAAACGGCCCGGCGATGGGTCTGTTTAAGATAATTTTTGCGGAAAAGGAGTACTACTATGGAAATGACCGTTCGTATGCCGGCCAATTATAACCTGCTGGCCGAAGAAGAAATGACCTATACCACCGGTGGTGCGACCGCCGTAGAAGCTCTGTGCGCATGGATTGTTCCTTTCTATGGTTGGTATAAGGCTTCCACCGATATCCGTGATTACCGTCGGAAAAATCCTGATAGCTGGTTGGATACTGGTCTGGATTATTTTGTCAACCATATGGGAAGCAATGTTACGAATATGCTGTATGATATTGCTTGCGCTTCGTGGTTTGTCTCTGTCTGCCTGACTGGTATTGGCTTGGTTCCGACGGCTTTGATTATTTTCTCTTAAGAGAGATGAATTAAAATTTAATTAGGCGGCGGCTTCCCCCATATACGGGGCGGGCCGCCGCCCATTTTTTGCTCCCCTCTCAGGCGCTTCGCGCCAGCTCTCCCGGAGGGAGAGCCAAGTACACGCCCGTGGATAGAGAAAAACTTTGCGGTAATACGATGTTTTTGCAGCTTTACCTTACCGTGCAGTTTGCTATGATGGACGCAGGTACACTTGGCTCCCCCCGCGGGGGAGCTGGCACAGGGTGCGCAAGCGCCCTGTGACTGAGAGGGTATAAAAAGGGCCCCGAGAGCCTTGACGGCTTCCGGGGCCTTTTGCTGTTTATGCTGCTTATTTATTGTTGGTGTTGAGGATGTCTTTCAGCTTGCGAAAAAATCCCTTGCGCTTTTCGTAGTTGTCGTCCTTCAGGGTGCCCTCGAACTTTTTCAGGGCCTCGCGCTGGGTCTTGTTCAGCTTCTTGGGGATCTCCACGTCGCACTTGACGTACATGTCGCCCCGGCCCCGGCCGTTCAGGTACTGGATGCCCTTGCCCCGCAGGCGGAAGGTGGTGCCGCTCTGGGTGCCCTCGGGCAGGGTGTACTCCACCTTGCCGTCGATGGTGGGCACGGTGATGTTGTCCCCCAGCACCGCCTGGCTGAAGGTGATGGGGATGGTGACCCAGACGTCGTAGCCGTCCCGCTGGAACAGCTCGTCGGGCCGCACCGTGACCATGACGATCACATCGCCGGCGGGGCCGCCGTTGGCGCCGGCGTCGCCCATGCCCCGCAGGGCAAAGCTCTGGTCGTCGTCGATGCCCATGGGGATGCTGACCTCCAGGGTCTTTTTGGTGGCCACCCGGCCGCTGCCGTGGCAGACCTTGCAGGGGTTCTTGATGATCTTGCCCTTGCCGCCGCAGCGGGTGCAGGGCTGCTGGCTCTGCATGACCCCAAAGGGGGTGCGCTGCTGCTGGATGACATAGCCGCGGCCGCCGCAGTCGGGGCAGGTCTCGGGCTGGCTGCCGGGGGCGGAGCCGCTGCCGTTGCACTCGGTGCAGGTCTGCTGCCGGGTGATGGTGATGTTCTTCTTGCAGCCGTGGACCGCCTCGTCAAAACTGAGGGTGATCCGCACCCGGATGTCCTGGCCTTTGCGAGGGGCGTTGGGGTTGGCGCGGGCGCTGCCGCCCCCGAATCCGCCAAAGCCGCCGCCGAAGATGTCCCCAAAGATGTCTCCCAGGTCCACCCCGCCAAAGCCGCCGAAGCCGCCTGCGCCGCCGCCCTGGCTGGCTGCGTAGTTGGGGTCTACGCCCGCAAAGCCGAACTGGTCGTAGCGCTTGCGCTTTTCAGGGTCCGACAAGACCTCGTGGGCCTCGTTGATCTCCTTGAATTTTTCCTCGGCGGTCTTGTCGCCGGGGTTGTAGTCCGGGTGGTATTTCAGCGCCAGCTTACGGTAGGCCTTCTTGATCTCCTCATCCGTGGCTGTCTTGGACACCCCCAGGACCTCGTAATAGTCACGTTTTTCCTGTGCCATTTCCACTCACCTCTCGCCGCCAGCTGCGCTGGCCTTAAAACCGGCAAATGCCGCCCCGGAAAACCGGAGCGGCTTTGCCTTTATCCGGCGGGCGTCCGGCTGGGCGCCTGCCCGTTCTGCCTGTGCCTCCCGCCGGTTTGGCCGGGGGGCAGGGGCGTTTTGCTTTTGCTTAGACTTCCTTGAAGTCGGCGTCCACAACGCCGTCATCGTTGGGCTTGCTCTCGCCCGCAGCGCTGCTGGAGCCTGCGCCGGGGTTCTGGCCGGCGGTCTGCTGGGCTGCGGCGGCAGCCTGGTACATCCGCTCGAACACCTGGCTCAAAGCCTCCTGCTTTGCCTTGATGTCGTCGATGCTGCCGGACTGCAGGCTGTTCTTCAGGTCGCTCAGCTTGCTCTCGGCCTCGCTCTTGACGTCGGCGGGCAGCTTGTCGCCGTTCTCCTTCAGCATCTTCTCGGTCTGGAAGACCATCTGGTCGGCGCCGTTGCGGATGTCTACCTCTTCGCGCTTCTTCTTGTCCTCGGCGGCATACTGCTCGGCCTCCTTGACGGCCTTGTCGATGTCCTCCTTGGACATATTGGTGGAGGCGGTGATGGTGATGTTCTGCTCCTTGCCGGTGCCCAGGTCCTTGGCGCTGACCTTCACGATGCCGTTGGCGTCGATATCAAAGGTGACCTCGATCTGGGGCACGCCGCGGGGAGCCGGTGCGATGCCGTCCAGGTGGAACACGCCCAGGCTCTTGTTGTCGCGGGCAAACTCACGCTCGCCCTGCAGGACGTTGACCTCGACGGAGGGCTGGTTGTCGGCCGCGGTGGAGAAGACCTGGCTCTTGTGGGTGGGGATGGTGGTGTTGCGCTCGATGATCTTGGTGCACACGCCGCCCAGGGTCTCGATGCCCAGGCTCAGCGGGGTGACGTCCAGCAGCAGCAGGCCCTTGACGTCGCCCTGCAGCACGCCGCCCTGGATGGCAGCGCCGATGGCCACGCACTCGTCGGGGTTGATGCCCTTGAAGGGCTCGCAGTTCAGCTCCTTCTTGACGGCGTCGTAGACGGCGGGGATACGGGTGGAGCCGCCCACCATCAGGACCTTCTTCAGGTCGGAGGCGCGCAGGCCGGCGTCGGCCAGAGCCTTGCGGACAGGGGTCATGGTGCGGTCGACCAGATCCACGGTCAGCTCGTTGAACTTGGCGCGGGTCAGAGTCATATCCAGGTGCTTGGGGCCGGTGGCGTCGGCGGTGATGAAGGGCAGGTTGATCTGGCTGGTCATGGCGCTGGACAGCTCAATCTTGGCCTTCTCGGCGGCCTCCTTCAGGCGCTGGGCAGCCATCTTGTCCTTGCGCAGGTCGATGCCGTTCTCCTTCTGGAAGGCGTCGGCCATCCAGTCGATGATCCGCTGGTCGAAATCGTCGCCGCCCAGGTGGGTGTCGCCGTTGGTGGACAGGACCTCGGTGACGCCGTCGCCCATCTCGATGATGGAGACATCGAAGGTGCCGCCGCCCAGGTCGTAGACCATGATCTTCTGGTCCTCTTCTTTATCGATGCCGTAAGCCAGGGATGCGGCGGTGGGCTCGTTGATGATACGGCGGACGTTCAGGCCGGCGATGGTGCCGGCGTCCTTGGTGGCCTGCCGCTGGCTGTCGTTGAAGTAAGCGGGCACGGTGATGACCGCCTCGGTGACGGGCTCGCCCAGATAGGCCTCGGCGTCAGCCTTCAGCTTCTGAAGGATCATAGCGCTGATCTGCTGGGGGGTGTACTCCTTGCCGCCCAGGGTGACTTTCTCGTTGGTGCCCATCTTACGCTTGATGGACGAAACGGTGTTCTCGGGGTTGGTGATGGCCTGGCGCTTAGCCACCTGGCCGACCAGACGGTCGCCGGTCTTGGTGAAGCCCACCACCGACGGGGTGGTGCGTGCGCCTTCGGCGTTGGGGATGACGACGGGCTCGCCGCCTTCCATCACGGCGACGCAGCTGTTGGTAGTACCAAGGTCGATGCCAATGATCTTGCTCATAATAAAGGCTCCTCTCTCAAAGCTCTGTGTGGATTCGGTGTATGATACAATCGCAGTGTGTTACGGGATATCGCTTGTGAAATGCGGGGCGGACTATTCGGCCACCACCACGGTGGCGTGGCGGACGATCTTGTCGCCCAGCTTATAGCCCTTCTGGTAGACGGTGACGACGGTGCCGCTCTCCTGCCCTTCCTGGGCGGGCACCTGCTGCACGGCGTTCATCAGGTTGGGGTCGAAAGGCTTGCCCAGCACTTCCATCTCCTCCACCCGGAGGGTCTGGAAGGCTTTGCCGGCCTTTTCCAGCGTCATGGTGACGCCCTTCTTGTAGTTCTCGTCGGCACAGGGGGCGTTGGCCGCCATTTCCAGGGTGTCCAGAATGGGGATGATCTGCCCCACCGCGTAGGAGACGCCGTCGTTGAACTTCTGGTCGGCCTCCCGGCTGGTGCGCTTGCGGTAGTTGTCGTACTCGGCGGCCACCCGCAGCAGCTGATCCTTCAGCTGGGCGGCGTTCTTTTCGGCGGCGTCCAGCTTGGCCTTCAGGGCCTCGGCCTCGCGGTTCTTCTTGTTGAACCAGCCGTCCTTTTTCTTGGGTTCGTCCTTGGCGGCCTCAGCCTCGGGGGCTGCGGCGGCCTCGCCGGACCCGGCGCCGGGAGAAGCGGGCTGTTCTGCCGCCGTCTCGGCGCTGCCGTCCTGGACCTTGTCCGGCTCGGGGGTGCCGGCTTCGGCCTCAGGGGCCTTTTTGGTTTCTTCGCTCATCTGCGCTCCTCCTTATTTGGTCACGGCCTGCCGCGGTACGGCGCGGCCTGTGGTGCGTCTTTTCGTTTGCCTGCCATCCCCTCGCCCAGCTCGTCGGCGAAGGCTTCCAGCAGGGGGATCACCTTGCTGAAGGGCATCCGGGTGGGGCCGACCAGGGCCACCGACCCGTACAGCCCGCCGCCCACCAGGTACCGGCAGCTGACCACCGACAGCCCGGGGATGCGGGGGTCCATATCCTCCCCCAGCAGGACGCTGGTGCCCTCGGCGGGGGCTGCGATCAGCCGGGCCGCCGCGGCCTCGTCGTTGAGCAGGGTGAGGATGGTCTGGACTTTGCCCTCCAGCTGGGGCCAGTTGAGCAGGAACGGCTCGCCGCCCAGGTAGACCCGGGGGTTGGCGGATTCCTGCAGGATAGCGGCTGCGGCGCTGACCACCGGCACCAGCGCGGGCTCAATCTGGCTGCAAAGGTCAGCCAGAACCCGGCGGGACAGGTCCACCGCCGCCACAAAGGTCAAATTGCGGTTGAGCAGGGCAGCCAGCTGGGAGGCTTTCTCCCGCGTCAGGCCGTCCCGCACCCGGGCCACCCGTGTGCGGACGTAGCCCGCCGAGGTGACGGCCAGGATGGCGGCGGCGTTCCGCCCCACCTGCACCACCTCGAAGTGGGCGATGCACAGATCGTCGGCGCAGGGGGTGCTGACCGCGGCGGTGTAGCCGCTCATCTGGGCCAGCGCCTTGACCGCGCCCTGGGCCAGCCGGTCGGGCTCGTGGTCCAGACTGGCGAACACGCTGTCCACCCGGGCCCTTGCCACACGGTCCAGCGGCTGGCTGTCATCCAGCAGGTGGTCGATGTAGTAGCGGTAGCCCTTGGCGCTGGGCACCCGGCCGGCCGAGGTGTGGGGCTGTTCCAAAAGGCCCAGCCGCGTCAGGGCCGCCATCTCGTTGCGCAGCGTCGCGCTGGACACCGCCATATCAAAATAGTTGGCAAGGACGCTGCTGCCCACTGGTTCGCCCTCGACGCTGTAGAGGGACACGATTGCCCGCAGCACACGCTGCTTGCGCTCATCCATTGCCATGCTGTCCTGCCTCCTTGTCTTGACTGGATTCTTAGCACTCGCTCTCTTTGAGTGCTAAGTTTATTATATGCAAATCCGGGCCGCTGTCAAGGGGGTGGCAAAAAAGTTTTCAATTCTGTCATAAATTCAGTGTGGCGGGACGGAGCGCGGCTCGGGTATAATCTCCACTTTCTTACAAATACTATCTGCACACCCCAATCAACGGAAAGCGAGGGAATCATTATGAAGGCAACCGGCATTGTCCGCCGCATCGACGAGCTGGGGCGGGTGGTCATCCCCAAGGAGATCCGCCGCACCCAGCGCATCCGGCGGGGGGACCCGCTGGAGATTTTTACCACCGGCGACGGCGAAGTCATCTTTAAGAAGTATTCTCCCATCGGGGAGCTGCACAGCACGGCCGGCCAGTACACCGACGTGCTGAACAAAAGTTTCGCCCTGACGGCCTTTGTCTCGGACCGGGACCACATCATCGCGGTCAGCGGGGCGGGCCGGCGGGAGATTGCCGACCGGGCCGTCAGCCAGCCGCTCGAGCGCCTGATGGAGAACCGCCGCCCCTACCTCAGCGAGGGCGTGCCCGAACAGGCGGTGCTGCCCTGTGAGGGGGCCGACCGGGCTATCCTCTGCGCCTGGCCCATCGTGGCGGCCGGGGACGTGACCGGCGCGGTGGGCCTGCTCACCGACGACCGCACCGAAAAGCCCGACGCCGCCCACCAAAAGGCGGTGTCGGTGGCGGCGGCTTTCCTGGCCAAACAGATGGAGGAATAACCCCCGGCCCCGGCAGAAACGAAAACTGCTCCCCCATCCGCAGCGGACGGGGGAGCAGTTTTTGTGGTGCATTTCTCAGCGGTGGCTCTTGTACAGCAGGCTGTGCTTATAGGCGATGGCCTTCTGGATGCGGGCGGCCTCGTCGGGGCCGGCCAGCTGGCGGACCAGCTCGAGCCCGAAGGGGATCGCGCCGCCCAGGCCGTAGCTGGTGGTGATGTTGCCGTCCACGACGACCTCCTGGTCCAGCACTTCCGCGCCGGCCAGCTTGTCCTGGAAGGAGGCGTGGGCGGTGGCCTTGCGGCTCTCCAGCAGGCCCAAGTCGGCCAGGATGCTGGGGGCGGCGCAGATGGCGGCCACCTTCTTGCCGGCGGCGGCCTGGGCCTTGACGGCGCCGGTCACGGCGGCGCTGGCGGCCAGGTTGGGGGTGCCGGGGATGCCGCCCGGCAGGACCACCAGGTCCACATCGCTGTAATCGACATCTTCGGCCAGGGCGTCGGCGGTGATGGTGACCTTATGGCTGCCGGTGACGGTCAGGCTGCCCGAAGCGGACGCCACCGTCACCTCCACCTTGGCCCGGCGGAGAAGATCGACGACGAGAAGGGCCTCGCATTCCTCGGTGCCCTCGGCGAAAAAGACGACTGCTTTGCTCATGGATGGTTACCTCCTTGTTACAGTTGCTCGGTGTCCGGCCGGCTTTCCTCTACCAGCTGGCGCAGCAGGCTGTCCTGGGCGGACAGCACCCGGTTGACCCGGCTGATGATGGCGCTGGAAGCGCCGGTCCGCTCCTTGATGTCGGTGTAGATGCGCTTGTCCACAAGCATCTCGGCGATGTCGTAGCGCTGTTCCATCGCGCTGAGCTCGGAATAGCTGCACACATCCTGGAAGAAGCGGTAGCACTGTTCCGGCGTTTCGAGCTTGAGGATGGCCTGGTACAGGCCGGACTTACCGGTCGGATGATCTTTTGCCATGGTGTTGCTCCTCACTGTCTATGCGGTTCATTGCTTTAGTGTAAGTGTAAACCAAACCCGGCAAAAATGCAATCATTATTTGTAAAGAGCGTGCGAAAAATCAGAGAAATTTTTCCATCGGGGTCAGGTCCATCAGGATGCCGTCCACGTCGGCGGGCTCGGGCGCGCCGGGACGGTAGCCCCGCTCCTTGAAAAAGGCCAGCACCGGCAGGGCTTTGGTGTGCACCTCGGCCCGGACGCGGCCCTTGCCGTCGCTGCGGGCCAGCCGCTCGCAGGCAGCCAGGATGTCCCGGCCCATAGCCTTGCCGCGGTAGGCGGGCAGCAGGTACAGGTGCAGCAGGTGCAGGGCGGTGTTTTCCATCTTCCAGGCGAAATAGCCCACCGGCTTGCCCCCCAGCTGGACCACAAAGTAGTTGACGCCGCCGTCAATGTCGGCCTCGATGGCGTCGGCGCTCTGCAGTTTGTCGATCAGGGCGGCCAGCTGTTTGGGCGGGTAGAATTTTTTGTAGCACTCCTGCCACAGCTCGGCGGCGAGGTCGGCGGTCAGATGGATGTATTTGGCCTTGGCGACCAGCTTGTAATCAGGCTTCATAGCGTTCCTTTCAGATGGTGGTGTTGGTTTCAGCGGATGTCCAGGCCCAGCAGGCGGGCCAGTTCGGCGGCCTGGATGGGGTCCACGATGGCGCCCCGCAGCTCCCGCAGGCTGTCGCCGGCGGTCAGGCCGCTGATGCGGCAGCGGCGCAGGTCCAGCCCGCGCAGGCTGGCGCTGGTCACGCAGGCCCCGGACAGGTCGGCGTCATCCAGAACGAGAGCGTTCCAGCGCAGGCCGGACAGGTTGGCCCCGGCCAGGCTGGTGGCTTCCAACCGGGCGTATTCCAGCCCCGCGCCGTCCAGACGCAGGCCGTCCAGCCGGCCGTCGGTGCAGGCAAAGTCCCGCAGGCGCGCCCCGGCCAGATTGCAGCCCAGGGCTTTGACCCCTTCCCAGCGGCAGCGCAGCAGGCTGCCGTCGTACCACTGGGCCCCCGACAGGTCGCAGCGGCGGAACAGGCAGTCGGTGAAGGCTGCCCGCCGCAGCCCGGCCCCGGTCAGGCGGCAGTTCTCCAGGATGCAGCAGCTCAGGGTCAGGCCGTCCAGGTCCTCCCCGGTCAGGTCGGCGCCGCGCAGCAGCAGGCCGGCTCCTTCCTCCTCCGCCCCGGCCAGGGCGTAGAGACGGGCCGCGGCCTCGGGGCCTTCCAGCAGAGCGAGCCCTTGGCCGCCGGCCGCCACCCGCGGCGGGGCAGGCGGGCGGGGATGTGGTTTCGTGTTCTTCATAGGCGGTCAAAACAGGGCCGGACGCGGCCCGGGTCAGACCCGGACGACGTAGTCGGCCTTGCGGGGGGCGGCGGGCTTGGGCTCGGCGGCGGGGTAGCCCAGGATGCAGAAGCCCACCCCTTCCCAGTCGCCTTCGATGCCCCACCGGCGCAGCAGGGCCTTGCCCTCATCGGTGGCAAAGATCTCGCGGGCCCGGTTGATCCAGCAGCTGCCCAGCCCCAGGCTGGCGGCGGCGTTCATCAGGTTGCCCATCACCAGGCTGCCGTCCTGCTGGGCGGTGGGGCGGTGGGCGTCGGCCAGCACCAGCAGGTAGGTGGGCGCGCCGTACATGGGGTCGCTGCCCTCCCGGCCCATGACGGCGGCGTTCATCCGGGACAGCCTGGCCCGGGTGGCCTCGTCCTGGATCACCACGATCTTGGGGCTTTGCAGGCCCATGGCGGTGGGGGCGTAGGTGCCGGCTTCCAGCACGGCGGCCAGCTCGGCCTCGGTGATCTGGTCGGGCTTGTAGGCGCGGCAGCTGCGGCGGGTCTTTAAGGTTTCAAGGGTCTCATTGGTCAACATCAGGACATACCTCCTTTTGAAACAGTATACCGCACCGCGCCCCGGAAAGCAATCCAGCAGCCCGCAGCGAAAACAAAAAGGAGCCCGGCTGCTTTGGCGCAGCGGCTCCTTTGCACTTGCGGACACGGGGGCGGGTTCACTCCGCTTTCTTGCCGCGGCGGCTGGCCGTGTCCTGGAAGCGGAAATATTCGGGGTGATAGTGGGAGACGGTGTATTCAAACAGGATGCCGTCGGCGTTGAAGGCCTGGTTCGTCACCACGGCCAGGCAGTCGTAGCTGCCCATATCGAGGTAGAGGCGGTCGGCAGGGGTGGCGCGTTCCACCGTGATGGTCCGCTTGCTGGTCATGATCTGGACGCCCAGCTCCTTTTCCAGGTAGGCGTAGATCGACTGCTCGGCCGCCTCTGGGGTAAGTGTGGGGACCACCGACCGCAGGAAATAGCTGACTTCCAGCACCATGGCGCGGCCGTCGATGATCCGCACCCGCTCTACATGGTAGACGTCGGCCCCGGGCGGGAAGCCGCTGGCCGCGGCCATGGCTCCGTCGGTCTGGGTCATGGAGAAATGGACCACCCGCGTCTGGTAGCTGGTCCGGCAGCGGAGCGCCGTCTCGCGGAAGCTCTCCATCCGGCCCAGGGTAAAGGGGGCCCGGGCTACGGGTACGGGGCGGTAGAGCACGCGCACCCCCTTGCCCTGGATGGCCTGGACATAGCCGGCTTCGATCAGGCCGGCCAGGGCCCGCCGCACGGTGTTGCGCGAGCAGCTGTACACGGCCACCAGGGTGTTCTCGGAGGGGACGAGGGACTGGTAGGGGTACTCGCCCGATTCGATCTTATATTTTAAATCGCGATAGATATCACCGAACTTGGAACGGGGCATAAAGGCCTTCCTCTCTGCTGCCTACCTGCAGCCCCGGCGGGCGGGCCTGCCGGCCCGGCGTGGGATGCAAACACGGATGAGGCGGGAAAAACCCGCTGTTTTTGCTGTTACCAGTTTACAGCAAAAACACGCAAAAATCAACCCGTAATTTTGTGCGGCCTGCCAAAAAGTGAGAAAAATAGCCATTTAGGCTTGACTTGTGTGCACAGGTGTGATATATATAACTTTATATCATTGTATAAACAAGTGGCCTGCAACGCGCGTTTTGACGGAAAAACGCGCCTTTTTTGCCTTTCCCGCTCGGTGACGCAGTTACGGAAAAACGCCGCCCGTTTCGGCTATACTGTAAGCGTAAAAAACAAAACGCCCCGCATAATGTTCTGGGAGGTAAAAGATATGTCTGTTGTCACCATTACAAAAAACAATTTCGCAGCCGAAGTTCTGAACAGCGACAAGCCCGTCCTGCTGGATTTCTGGGCCAGCTGGTGCGGCCCCTGCCGGATGCTCTCCCCCATCGTGGACCAGGTGGCCGACGAGCGGCCCGACGTCAAGGTGGGCAAGGTCAACGTGGATGAGCAGCCCGACCTGGCCGCACAGTTCGGCGTCATGAGCATCCCCACCCTGCTGGTCTTTAAGAACGGCAAGCTGGTGAACCAGTCGGTGGGCAGCCGCCCCAAGGCCGGCGTGCTGGCCCTGCTGGACTAAAGTCCTTTTACGGCATCTCATTTTGAACAGGCGGCCCGCCCGTGGCCGGCCAGGGAAAACTCTCCTATTGGTTTGCCCCCTCTTTCGTTGCAGTGGACGGAGGAGGGGGCCGTTTTTGTGCACTTTTTCGGGCATCTTATCATTTACTTTCATCTTGTGATGTGCTATCATGAATAAAATGTAATACAAGACGGAAGGTGCTTGGTATGAAAACGAAACTCTCTTTCCGGGAACTGCTGGCGGTGGGCAGTATGCTGTTCGGGCTGTTTTTCGGGGCGGGCAACCTGATCTTTCCCGCCTCGATGGGCCAGCTGGCGGGCAGCCGGGTCCTGACGGCTTCGGCGGGATTGCTGGTCACAGGCGTGGGCCTGCCCCTGCTGGGGGTGGCGGCGCTGGGCATCAGCCGGTGCGACGGCCTGGCCGCCCTCACCCGCCGGGTGGGCAAAAACTACAGCCTGTTCTTTACCTGCCTGCTCTACCTGACCATCGGGCCCTTTTTCGCCATCCCCCGGTGCGCCACCGTCCCCTTTGAGGTGGGCGTGGCCCCGGCGCTGGGCGGCGGAGGAGGCCAGGGGGCGCTGGCCCTGTTTTCGCTGGTGTTTTTTGGGGCGGTGCTGTGGTTTTCCCTGCGGCCGGGCAAGATCCTGACCTGGGTGGGCAAGGTGCTCAACCCGCTGTTTCTGGTCTGCCTGGCGGTGCTGGTGGTGACGGCCCTGGTCAGGCCCATGGGCCCGCTGGACGCCGCCGCCCCCGAGGGCGCGTTTGCGCAGTCGGCCTTTGTGGGCGGCTTCCTCGAGGGATACAACACCATGGACGCTTTGGCGGGCCTGGCGTTCGGCATCGTGGTGGTGCAGGTCATCCGGGGCCTCGGCGTCACCGAGCCGGGCGCGGTGGCCGTCAACACGGTGGCTGCCGGCTGCCTGGGCTGCGGGCTGATGGGGGTCATCTATCTGGCGGTGGCCGTGGTGGGCGCGGAGAGCCGCGGGCTCTACCCGGCGGCCTCCAACGGCGGCGAGGCCCTGCTGACCATTGCCCGGCACTACTTCGGGGCTTTCGGCGCGGTGATCCTGGCCGTGACCGTCACCTTTGCCTGCGTCAAGACGGCGGTGGGCCTCATCACCAGCTGTTCCCAGACGTTCTGCGAGCTGTTCCCCCACGGGCCGTCCTACCGGGTGTGGGCGGTAGGGTTCTGCCTGTTTTCGTTCGGGGCGGCCAACTTCGGCCTGGAGACCATCCTGGCATGGGCCACCCCGGTGCTGATGTTCCTGTATCCCCTGGCCATCACCCTGATCCTTCTGTCTTTGGCGGGGGGCCTGTTCGGCAACGACCGCCGGGTCTACCTGAGCGTGACCGCTTTCACCCTGCCGGCGGCGGTGCTGGACCTGCTCAAAGCCCTGCCCGCCGGGGCGCAGGCGGCGCTGCCGCTGGGCGGGCTGCTGGACGCCGCCGGGCGCTGGCTGCCCTTCTATTCGCTGGGGCTGGGCTGGGTCTGTCCCGCCCTGGCCGGCCTGGCCGTGGGGCTTGTCTGGCGGGCGGCAAAAAGCGCGCCGCGGACGTGATCCATAAAAGGCTGCTGCACCATCACGCGTGCAGCAGCCTTTTGCTGTTTGTTGTTACTTGGGTCTGGGCCTTGCCGCCCTCACACCTGCCCGAGGATGGTCGCGCTGTAGGGCAGCAGGACGGTGGAGCCGGTGCGGATGATCTCGCTGCCCCGCCACAGGCTGGAAGAAACGCCGTCGCACAGCAGCCGCCAGCGGCCTTCCGGCAGGGGGACGGTGGCCTCCTGCGCGGTGGGGTTGTAAAAGACCGCGATCTCGGGCCAGGCCGCGCCGTCGCCGTCGGCGGCTTCCAGGTGCCAGCCCTCCAAAGGCGGCTCCAGCGAGAAGAATTCGATGGCGTGGGCGCTCTCGAGCTTGCCGTCCCCCAGCCGCGGGAAGCGGGCCCGCAGGGCGATCAGCCCGCGGTAGTAGTCCACCAGCCCGTGGAAGCGGCTGGCCCGGCTCCAGCTCAGCTGGTTGATGGAAGCCGGGGAGCGGTAGCTGTTGTGCAGGCCCTTTTTGGTGCGGGCAAACTCCTCGCCCGCCAGCATAAAGGGGGTGCCCATGCAGGTCAGATAGATGCCGGCGGCCAGCCGGTTCTGGGCCAGGATGACGTCGGGGGCGGCGGCGTAGTCCGGCTTTTTGTATTTGACGGCCAGCAGCTTATCCCACAGGGTCAGGTTGTCGTGGGCCGACACATAGCTGATGATCTGGCTGGGGGCGCGGGGGTTGACCCGGTCCTGGAGGCACCAGGCCCCCACCGCCGACCCGATGTCCCAAAAGGCGTCCTGCTTGCCCTCCACATAGCCGGGGCTGCGGGCGTCGAAGCAGTTGCCCTTGATGGCGTCCCGGGTGTCGTCGCTGAACACCCCGATCCGGGTGCTCAGCATCTGCAGGTTGGCCTTGTTGGCCTCGTACCGGCGCAGCATGCTCGCGCCGCCCTGCCAGGGCTCGCCGTACATCAGGATCTCCTGGCCCCGGGGCAGCTTATCCAGGGCGGCGCGGACCTCGTTCATGGTGTCCACGTCGAACAGGCCCATCAGGTCGAACCGGAAGCCGTCGATGTGGTATTCCCGGGCCCAGTACAGGATGGAGTCGATCATGTAGCGGCGGGCCATGGGCCGCTCGCAGCAGAACTCGCACCCGCAGCCGCTGCCGTTGGACAGGGTGCCGTCGGGGTTCTGGCGGAAGAAATAGTAGGGCACGGTGTGGTTCAGGACGTTTTCCTGGCGGTACATATGGTTGTAGACCACGTCCATCACCACGCCGATGCCCGCCTTGTGCAGGGCGGCCACCATCTGTTTGAATTCCCGGATCCGCACCTCCCCATGGTAGGGGTCGGTGGAATAGCTGCCCTCGGGGACGTTGTAGTTGGTGGGGTCGTAGCCCCAGTTGTACTGCAGCCGGAGGGGCCGGGCCTCGTCCACGCTGCCAAAGTCGAACACCGGCATCAGCTGGACATGGCTGACGCCCAGGCGGCGCAGGTAGTTCAGGCCGGTGGGGCGGACGTTGTCCCCGGCCAGGGTGGTGCCCTCCTGGGTAAAGGCAAGGTATTTGCCCCGCCAGGGCCGGGCAAAGCCGCCGTCGGGGTCCCAGGAAAAGTCCCGGACGCTGACCTCCCAGATCACCCGCCGGGAGGGCGGGATCACCGGCCGCCGGTCGAACTGCCAGCCCGAAGGGTCGGTGCGGCGCAGGTCCACGATCATGCTGCGGACACCGTTCACCCCCGCCGCCCGGGCGTAGGGGTCGCCCGTCTCCCGCACCTGGCCGTTCACCCGCACCGAAAAGGTGTAGTAAAGCCCGTGCTGGTCCCCGGGCAGGTAGACGGTCCAGCAGCCGTGCTCCCGCCGTTCCATGGACAGCGAGCCGATGCAAAAGCCCTTGTCCCCCTGGCGGTAAAGGTTGACCATCACCTGCTCGGCCGTGGGGGCCCACAGCCGCAGCCGGGTGCCCTCACGGGTATAATCGGGGCCGAGCGGGCCGTCATAGAGGTATTCCTTCTCAAACCGCTCGCTGTCATAGTAGGCCCGCAGGCTCTTGGGGGTCTTTACGCTCACTGTCCTCACATCCTTACTGTAACCGGAAAAAAGTTGCTCTCTCTTTACAGTATATTGTAAAGGACGCGGGCGTGCTTTGCAAGAGCTGTTCCTGGATAATTTTTGTTTTTGGGCCGCCGCCTTGCCAAACCGGCCCCCGCCCGTTATACTGGAAAGCAGAAACGAAGAACGCTGTCCCCCGGGACAGGGAGAAGGAGGCGCCGCTATGGGCTACAACGACGATTGGGAAAACTTGATGAACAGTGTGTTCGGCCCCGGAGGGCGGATGCGCGCCGGCGGCGTCCCGGCCGGCAAGGGCAAGGAGGAAGCAAAGCCCGCCGCAAAGCCTGCCCGCCCCGCCACCCGGACGGAGGCCCCCGACCTGAACAAGGCCCTGCTGGAACAGCAAAAGACCCTGGACAAGCTGCTGAAAAAGCAGAACGAAGCCCTGCGCGCCCAGGACGTGTCCACCAAACAGGCGCTGGAGGACAGCCGCCAGCTGCTGCGGGACATGGAGGCCGACGGCCTGCTGGCCCGGGGCGCGGCCGACACCCCGCCCGAGCACCTGGGCAGCTTTGAAGGGCTGGCCGCCGAGGTCAAGCAGACGGTGCTGGGTCAGGACGCCTATGTGGACGCCCTGGTCCGGGCCATGCGCCGGCCCTTTGTGCTGGGCATGGAGGGCCAAAAGGCCCGCAATGTGATCCTTTTGTGGGGGCCTTCGGGCACGGGCCGCCACTTTGCTCTGGAGGAGACGGCCCGCCGGATGGCGGCCCGCGGCCTGCTGCAGAGCGACCAGATGGCCCGGATGGACCTGGCCCTGTACGCCGACCCCGGCGCCGAAAAACTCTTCCTGCAGGACCTCTACGCCGCGCTGAACGCCCCCGGCGAAATGGTCCTCTTTGACCATTACGAGAGCTGCTGCCCCGCCTTCCTCAAGACGCTGGCCGACCTGGCGGTGAAGGGCGCGGCTCCCCTGGCCTCGCGCTACCTGGTCAACCGGGAGGGCATCCTGGTGGACGCCGGCAGCGCCCTGGCGGCGGGGGCGGTCAGCCGGATCACCCCGCGGGGCAAGTACCTGATCTTTTTCTCCCACAAGGGCCGGGAGGAGATGGCCGGGCTGCTGGGCGCGGGCTTTGTGGCAGCCCTGGGGGATGTGTGCAGCACGCAGCCCTTTACCCAGGAGAGCCTGCAGGCCCTGGCAGCCCGCCTGCTGAACGAGCTGGCCCGCCGCTGCGCCCGCCAGCTCCAACTGACCCTCACGGCCGGCGAAGACGTGCGGGACTATGTCGTCAGCCAGCACACCGGCAAGCTGGGGGCCGCGGCCCTGTCCGGCTGCTGCGAGCGCATCTTCCGGGCGCTGAGCGAATACTGCCTGCGGCAGGACAGCTTCCAGCCGGGAAAGGCCGCGCTGGACGTCCGGGACGGGGCGCTGCGGTTTTCCATCAACGGCAGCGAGCCGGCCCCGCTGGCCGACCTGCTGCCCGCCGCCTGGGACGGCGGGACCGAGCAGGTCAAGCGGGAGCTGGATGCGCTGGTGGGCCTGGACGAGGTCAAGCAGTACGTGTTCGGCCTGGCCGACAATGTCCAGGTCCAGAAGCGGCGGGCGGCCGCCGGCCTCAAGACGGCCAGCCTGTCCATGCACATGATCTTTACCGGCAACCCCGGCACCGGCAAGACCACCATCGCCCGGCTGGTGGCCAGGTATCTGAAGGCCATCGGCGCCCTGCGGGGCGGCCAGCTGGTGGAGGTCAGCCGGGGGGACCTGGTGGGCCGCTACACCGGCCACACCGCCCCCCTGACCAACAGCGTCATCGAGAGCGCCCTGGGGGGCGTCCTCTTCATCGACGAGGCCTACAGCCTCTACCGCGGCGAGCAGGACAGCTTTGGCCTGGAGGCCATCGACACCCTGGTCAAGGGGATGGAGGACCACCGGGAGGACCTGGTGGTGATCCTGGCGGGCTACACCCGGGAGATGGAGCAGTTCCTCACCGCCAACAGCGGCCTGGCCAGCCGCTTCCCCAACCAGATCGAGTTCCCCGACTACACCGCCGACCAGCTGCTGGACATCACCGCATCCCTGGCGGCCGCCCGGGGTTACCGCCTGGACGACAGCTGCACCTTCCCCCTGCTGGGCTATTACCAGCGCCGGCAGGCCGCCGACAGCCGCACCGCCGGCAACGGCCGCCTGGCCCGCAACACCCTGGAAAAGGCCATCTACAACCAGAGCCGCCGCCTGGTGGCCGAGCCCGACGCACCTCTGGACCTGATCCAGGCGGGCGACCTGGAACTGGATGAATAACGGCGCCTGCAAAACAGAGCGCAACAGAAAAGGCCCCGAACCGCGCATCCCGCAAGGGACGCCGGCCCGGGGCCTTTTCCCGCACCAAAACAAAAGTTCTGTAGGCCTCCACCACAGAGGCCTGTCTTTATTGTATGCGATTTAAGGGAAAGCGTCAAGGGAAATTTTTTGGAAAGGCGCACGGTGCTCAGGTTTCCCACGCCAGCAGCTTTTTCCGGCGGGCCAGATAGTAGCCGATGCCGGCGGCGTCGGCCAGGGCCCACCCGATGGGCACCGCCCACCAGATACCGGTGACGCCCAGCGGGGTAGCGGACAAAAGGTAGGCCAGGGCAACACGGGTGCCCAGCGAGATGACGGTGAGGACCACGCTCATCCCCGGCTTGCCCAGGGCGCGGTAGAGGCCGTACAGGAGGAACAGGCACCCGATGCCGCAGTAGAACGCCCCCTCGATGTGGAGGTAGAGCACCCCCTCGGCGATGACGGCGGCCTCGCCGGCCTCCACAAAGAGGCCCATCAGCGGCCCGGCAAACACCCAGACCAAAGCCGACAGCACGATGCCGAAGCCCACCGAAGCGGCGGCCGCCCCTTTCAGGCCGGCGCGGATGCGGTCAGACTGTTTCGCGCCGTAGTTCTGGGCGATGAAGGTGGAAAAGGCGTTGCCGAAATCCTGCACCGGCAGGTAGGCGAAGGAGTCGATCTTGACCGCTGCCGCAAAGGCCGCCATGATGGTGGGACCGAAGCTGTTCACCAGCCCCTGCACCATCAGGATGCCCAGGTTCATCACCGACTGCTGGACGCAGGTCAGGAAGGAATAGCTCGCCACCTCCCGCAGGCAGGCGGCGCGGAGGTGCAGGTGCCGGCCCAGGCCCCGGAACTCGCTGCGGCGGGCCAGGGTGTAGATCAGGATGCCGATGCCCGAGACGTACTGCGAAATGACGGTGGCCTCCGCCGCGCCGGCCACGCCGCGGCCCAGCCCCAGCACGAACCAGAGGTCGAGCACGATGTTCAGCAGGGCCGACACCGCCAGGAAGGCCAGCGGCACGACGCTGTTGCCCACCGCCCGCAGGAAAGAGGCGAAATAGTTGTACAGAAAGACGGCCGGGATGCCGGCAAAGATGATGGCCAGGTAGCTGCGCATCAGCCCCCAGACCTCGTCCGGCACCTGCAGAAAGATCTGGATCAGGTCCAGACAGGCAAAGGCGGCGATGTTCAGCACCACCGTCACCGCCGCGATCAGGACAAAGGAAGACACAAGGCTCTCCCGCAGGCCGTCGCCGTCCCGCCGGCCGAAGTGCATCGAAAACAGCGCCCCGCTGCCCATGCACAGCCCCAGCAGGATGGAGGTCAGGAAGGTCATCAGGGAATAGGACGAGCCGACCGCCGCCAGCGCGCCGGTGCCGACGAAGCGGCCCACGATCAGGGTGTCGGCCACGTTGTAGCACTGCTGCAGCAGATCCCCCAGGATCATGGGGATCGCAAACAGCAGCATCGAGCGCATGACCGGCCCGCGTGTCAGATCCTGGTTCATCAAACGTCATCTCCAAACCGAAAGTTTTATCTTACGTTTCGCAACCATTATACCCCCGCCGTCTGCCAAAGTCAACACGCGGTTTCCTTTTCGGCCCGGCGGTGGTATACTGGGGGCGAACCATATCACAAGGAGGCGTTCGCCATGTTTTTGGAGGGTCTGGACGCGCTGGACCAGCGCATCGTCCAACTGCTGATCGAGAATGCACGGATGTCTTACTCCGACATCGGGCAGGCGGTGGGCATCTCGCGGGTGGCGGTCAAGGCCCGCATCCAGGCGCTGGAGCAGCGGGGGGTCATCGAGGAATACACCACCATCATCAACCCGCAGAAGATCGGCGGCGCGGTCAGCTGCTACTTTGAGATCGAAACGCAGCCCGACGCCCTGCCCGAAGTGACCCGCCGTCTGGCCGAAAACGAGACCATCACCCAGATCTACCGGGTCACCGGCAAGGACAAGCTCCACGTCCATGCGGTGGCGTCCTCCAGCGAGGAGATGGAAAAGCTGATCCACGAGGTGATCGACCCGCTGCCCGGCGTGGTCAGCTGCAGCTGCAACATCATCCTGTCCCGCATCAAGGATATCAAGGGCCTGCGGTTATAAGACATTGGCCGGACATGAAATGTCCGGCGCCGGAAACGGCGGTTCCCGGCCTGTGTCGTGGCGCCGGGGGCCGCCGCGCGGTATGCTGGAACAGAAAGGAGACGGCGTCATGGATCAGAAAAAGATCGGGGCTTTTCTCAAAGCCCTGCGGGCCGAAAAGGGCCTTACCCAGGAACAGCTGGCCGAGAAGATGCTGGTGTCCAGCAGGACGGTGTCCCGCTGGGAGACCGGCTCCAACCTGCCCGACCTGAGCGTCCTGGTCGAGATCGCGGACTTTTACGGCGTCGAACTCCGGGAACTTCTGGACGGCGAAAGGAGGCCGCATACCATGCAGGAACAGACAAAACAGGATACCCGCGACACCCTCCAGATCGCGGCGGGGTATTCCGCCGAGGTGAACCGGCAGCTCACCCGCAACCTGAACGGGATGGCCTGGCTGGGGGTAGCGTCGTTTGCCCTATACGGCGCGCTGGAGCTGCTTGGCCTGGCGGCGGAGGGCTGGACGATGTATCTGGCGGACTTTGCCCTGGGAGCGGCCTTCGGCATCCTGCTGGGGCTGGCCCTGATGACGGGGCCGGCGGGCAGGCTGCTGTTCCGCCTGAAAAGAAAACTCTTGGGGAAAGACGCCGCCGGAACGAACGAGGGCTGACACTCTACCCTTACAGCACAGCGTCTCCCCGACTATTAAAAAAGTCCCGTCCAGCCGACATGTGCGGATGGACGGGACACATACAGGGAAATTTGCCGCTGAGAGTGTGCGAGGCCGCAAGGCCGAGTGCATGGTTCAGCGGCAAATTTTGTCCCCAGGGGGATATTAGGGGGAAGGAATTTCTGTCCTGCGCAGCAGGCAGAAATGGGTTCCCCCTAAAGTATAGTTTTACGCTTGGATCTCCTTGACGGTGGAGTGCTGGATGACCCAGTCGGCGGCCCGGCGGATGGCCTCGTTGCGGCGGAAGGCCCGCAGGTCGGTCTTTTCCTTGACCTCCTCCAGGGTCTTTTTGGCCATTTCGGCCCGCTGGGCCAGCTGGGCGTCCACCTCGGCGTCGGTGGGCATCAGCCCTTCGGCCCCGGCGATCTGGAGCAGGGCCATCCGGGCGCGGGTGTTCCGCTCGGCCACCTTGCGGACGGTGGCCTTGAACTCGTCCCGGGTCTGGTGGACCTGGCCCAGGTACTTGTCCAGGCTCATCCGCTGCATCTGCAGCTGCTGCTGGAAGGACTGCATCTCAGCGTGGTAGGCGTTCTCCACCAGGATGTCGGGCAGCTCGCCCTGGGCGGCGTCGGCCAGCATCATCAAGATCTGGTTGCGGGCATGGTTGACCGCCGCGGTCCGCTTGCGCTTGGCCAGCTGGTCGTGCACCTGGGTGCGGTATTCCTCCATGGTGTCCACCTTGCCGGCCTTCTTGGCAAAGTCGCTGTTCAGGGCCGGCAGCTGGCGGATGCAGACGTCGATGACCTTGATCTTAAAGACGGCTTCCTTGCCGGCCAGGTCCTTGGCGTGGTAGTTGGCGGGGAAAGTGACGTTCAGATCGAACTCGTCCCCTGCCTGGTGGCCGATGATGCCCTCCTCAAAGCCGGGGATCATCCGGCCGCGGCCCAGCTCGATGGCCTGCTTGGTGGCGCTGCCGCCGGGGAAAGGCTCGCCGTTGACGTAGCCGGTGTAGTCCATGTGGACGATGTTGCCCTTGACGGCGGGGCCCTTGTGGGGCACCAGCTCGGCAAAGCCGGCGCGGCGGCGCTCGATCACCCGGTCCACCTCCTTGTCGGTGGTGGCGGGGATGGTGCAGCTGACCTCAAAGCCCTGGGTCTTGCCCAGCACGAAGGTGGGCTGCAGGGCGACGGTGGCGGTGGCCACGAAGCCGTCCTCTTTTTTCACGCTGACCAGGTCGTAGCTGGGCTCGTCCACCGGGGTCAGATCGTGGTCGGCCAGGGCCTTTTCGTACAGGCCGGGGACGTCCCGGTCCATCAGGTCGTTGATGGCGTCGTACCAGAAGATATGCTCGCCGCGGTCGGCCTCGATCTGGGCGCGGTCGGCCTGCCCTTTGGCAAAGCCCTTGATCGTAAAGGTATCCCGCGTGCGCTCATAGACAGCCTCGGCGGCCTCCTCCAGCTCGGCGGCCGAGGCGCTGAAGGTCATTTTGCAGACGTTCTTTTCAGGCGTTTCTACACTTACCAGTTTCATGTCGATGTTACCCTCCGTGCGGCCCCATGCGGGCGCGATGTAGTCAATTTAAAATTATTATAGCACATTCGGCGCAAAAGCGGTATAATAAAATTGGATTTTTCTGCGGGCAGGCCCCTCTGCCCGCCCCAATTTGCAGCGAAAGGCTAGGTTTTGCACGCGATGCGCCTGTTTGACGTCCTGGGGCCGGTCATGATCGGCCCTTCCTCCAGCCATACCGCCGGCGCGGCCCGCATCGGCCGGACGGCCCGCCAGCTTCTGGGCGAGGCGCCTGTCCGGGCCGACATCGGGCTGTACGGCAGCTTTGCCACCACCGGCCGGGGCCACGGCACCGACCGGGCCATTGTGGCCGGGCTGCTGGGCATGAAGCCGGACGACCCCCGCCTGCCCGACAGCTTTGCCCTGGCCCGGGAAGCGGGGCTGGACTTTGCCATCCACCCGGTGGAGCTGCGCTCCGCCCACCCCAACACCGCCGTCCTGGCCCTGGAAGGGCCCACCCGCCGGCTGAACCTGTCCGCCGCCTCGGTGGGGGGCGGACGCATCCGGGTCACCTCCATCGACGGGGTGGCCGCCGACTTTGGCGGGGACGCCAACACCCTCATCATCCACAACGACGACACCCCCGGCTGCATCGCCGAGGTGGCGCTGGCGCTGGCCCGGCGGCAGATCAACGTGGCCTCCATGCAGGTGTTCCGCTCGGCCCCGGGGGGCGAGGCGGTGATGGTGCTGGAATGCGACAGCCACATCCCCGCCCCGCTGGAGTTCCAGCTGACGGCGGTGCCGGGCATCCGCAAGGTCACCTGCCTGAATGTGGACGACGAAGCATAGAAAGGACCCGGACCATGGAATACAGATACGATACCCAGCTTTTGATCGACGGCTGCCGCATCGGCGAGGACGCCGTCAACGACTATATCCGCAGCCACTTTGCAGGCGACTGCCTGCTGACCGTCGGGGATGAGGACACCCTCAAGCTCCACTTCCATACCAACGAGCCCTGGCGGGTGCTGGAATACTGTGCCAGCCTGGGCGAGATCTATGACATCGTGGTAGAAGACATGGACCGGCAGGCGCGGGGCCTGCGGGGCTGAAGGAGGGAGCGGATATGTCCTTTTTATCCTGTGCCGAAATGCTCACCTATGCCCACGAGCAGGGCTGCACCCTGGCCGAGGCGGTGCTGCGCAGCGACCTGGCCGAGAGCCGCCTGACCGAGGAGGACAGCCGGGCCGAGATGCGCCGCCTGTGGCAGGTGATGCAGGCCACCAGCCGGGAGTATGAGCCGGCCTGCCGCAGCCGCAGCGGCCTGGTGGGCGGGGACGCCGCCAAAGTGGAGCAGGCCGCCGCCGCAGGCAGGCTGCTGGGCGGGGACTACCTGGCGGCGATGACGGCGGAAGCCCTGAAAACAGCCGAGTGCAACGCCTGCATGAAGCGGATCGTGGCGGCCCCCACAGCGGGCAGCTGCGGGGTGCTGCCGGCGGTGCTGCTGCCGCTGGCCCGGGCCGGCGAGGCCGGCGACGAGGCGATCTGCGAGGCGCTGTATGTGGCGGCCGGCTTCGGGCAGGTGATCGCCGCCCGGGCCACCCTGGCCGGGGCCGAAGGCGGCTGCCAGGCCGAGGTGGGGGCCGCCAGCGCCATGGCCGCCGCCGCCCTGTGCTACCTGAAAGGGGGCACCCCCGCCGCCTGCGCGGCGGCTGCCGCCATGGCCCTGGGCAACCTGCTGGGCCTGGTCTGCGACCCGGTGGCCGGCCTGGTGGAAGTGCCCTGCGTGAAACGCAACGTGGTGGGCGCAGTGAACGCCGTGGCCTGCGCCAACATGGCCCTGTCCGGCATCGACAGCGCCATCCCCTGCGACGAAGTGATCGACGCCATGGGCAGGGTGGGCCGCCAGCTCTCCCCCGACCTGCGCGAGACCGGCCAGGGCGGCCTCGCCGCCACCCCCACCGGCCGGGCCATCGCCCGCCGTTTGGCCGCCGAAGCCGGCGGCGTCTGAACTTTTTGGCCCGCCCCAAAATTTTTTCAAAAAACCTGTTGACAAACCGTCCCGCTGATGGTAAAATATATTTCGTTCCGAGCGGAACACGAACGGAACGTATGCGTTGGTAGCTCAGCTGGATAGAGTGACTGACTACGAATCAGTAGGCCGGGGGTTCGAGTCCCTTCCATCGCACCAAACCAAGAAAATCCGAACTTTTTTCCAATAGGAGAAGGGTTCGGATTTTTAATTTTTTTAAGAGTATGAAGCAGGGCGGTCTTATGTATATGATAAACAACCTCTTATGGTCTTCTTTTGGGAAGTTGCCGGGAGATGTCTTATTTCTTCTGATTTGGATTGTGTTGCTCCCACTGCAGGTGTTCACTATTGAGATCTGGGCGGCGCAACTGGTTAGTTCTTGCACTCCATACCTATAATTCTATAAGTAATCTCCTATTCAAAGAAACTAGAGCGTGTTTTAAAACCCGGAAGTTGTGTGCAAAGTGCCAATATGGTAAAC
>LBJMR02800__coassemble_210_pt1 | contig 73657 bp, 64 predicted proteins | sample LBJMR02800__metabat2_high_PE_029 | metagenome-assembled genome bin LBJMR02800
TCCCCACTACACGAGGGTCTTTTTATTCATGTCTACTAATTCTGGGGCAGTTCACGCCGCAGGGTGTTTTTTATTTTCAGCGCATCCGCCGGGGAAACCTTTTCCGCTTACAGCATCCCGTCCCGCAGCACCTTGTGCTCCCACAGGAGCTGCTCGAGGACGGTGCCGCGCACCAGGCCCAGCAGGGGCTTTTTGACCAGGGCCAGGGGGGCGGGCAGGTCGATGTCCAGGGGCGAGCGCCCGTCCATCAGGCAGACGGCGCTGTCCAGCAGGGTGCGGATGTCATAGACGCTGCCCCAGACCTCCGGCACGCCGCGGTCCACCCCCAGCAGGCCGTAGACCGCCTCCATGGCGGTGCGGACCGAATACTCGGTGGTAAAGACGGTGTCCCGGGGGGTCTCGGCAAACTGCCCCAGGAACGCGAAGTTCACGCAGCCGTCGGGGATGACGTCGGGGCGGTCGCCCTTGGCCCGGGGCATAAAGAAGGCGGTGATGTAGGGCATCAGGGTAGGCACGCAGACCGCGCTGTGGGCCGCCAGCTCGGGGATCTGCTCCACCGGCACGCCGATGTGGTACAGCCATTCTTCGGTGATCTCCCGGCCGGTGCAGTCCCGCATGGGCTTTTTGACATAGTCGCCGGGCACGTCGGTGAACAGGCCGTAGACCCAGATGCAGACGGAGCCGGGGTCCTGCTCCTTGAACTGGCCCTGGCGGTTGATGGTCCAGCTGAGCAGCCACTTGGAATCCCGGCAGCTGACGATGCCGCCGGTGACCACCCGGCCGCTGCGGGGGTCCCGCTGGCAGATGGCCGAGAGATACGGCAGGATCCGCTCGTCCAGGGTGGTGATGGTGGCGGACTCCCAGTTGGTCTTGTCGATGGCGGAGCAGAACTTTTCCGGCCGGCCAAAGGCGGGGTCCTGGCGGGCGATGTTCTTCCACAGGTTCCAGCAGCCGCAGGTGCGCACCTCGGCGTCCCCGCTGGGGGCGTGGTCCTGGTCGCCGTAGATGGTGCCCTCGGTGCAGCTGCCGTTGGTCACAAAGACCAGGTCGTTCTCGCTGAGGGGGATGCCCTGCTCCTTGCCGCCGGCGCGGCACTCGATGGCGGTGGCCACCTTTTTGCCGTCCCGGTGCTCGAACAGGACGTTGGTCACCTCCACCCCAAAGCGGAAATCCACCCCCGCCGCTTCCAGATACTTCTGCATGGGCAGGATCAGGGATTCGTACTGGTTGTAGCGGGTGAACTTGAGGGCGCTGAAATCCGGCAGCCCGGCGATGTGATGGATGAACCGCTGGAAGTACAGCTTCATCTCCAGCGCGCTGTGCCAGTTTTCGAAGGCGAACATGGTGCGCCAGTACAGCCAGAAGGTGGAGTCGAACACCTCCTCGTCAAAGACGTCCTCGATGGTCTTGTCGTAGAGGTCCTCGTCGGGGGTCATAAAGAGCTTGACGATCTCCATACAGCCCTTCTGGCTCAGGTCGAACCGGCCGTCGGTGTGGGCGTCCTGCCCCCGCCGGACGGTGGCCCGGCAGAGGGAGTAGTTGGGGTCGTGCTTGTTCAGCCAGTAGAACTCGTCCAGCACCGACGCGCCCGGCTTCTCCAGCGACGGGATGGACCGGAACAGGTCCCACAGACACTCGAAGTGGTCCTCCATCTCCCGCCCGCCCCGCATGATGTAGCCGCGGGTAGGGTCAAAGATGCCGTCACAGGCGCCGCCGGCCACATCCATCGCCTCCAGAATGTGGATGTGGTCCCCGGGCATCTGCCCGTCCCGGACCAGAAAGCAGGCGGCCGCCAGAGCGGCCAGACCGCTGCCCACGATCCAGGCGCTCTTTTCCTCGACGCCGGCCGGCTTTTCGGGCCGGGCAAAGGCCTCGTAGTTGCCGCTGGAATAGTAGATACCCTTGCGGTTTTTGTGCTGTCTGCCCCGCTCGGTGTTGCGGTAGCCACTCTGTGCGCGGGCCTGCCGGACGGCGGCCTGCCGCTTTTCCTGCCCGGCTTTGCGGGCCAGAGCCAGCGCGGCTCCCGCCCCCGCCGCGCCCAGCGCGGCCGCCGTTACATTGCGCATTTTGTTTGCCATAGGTAAAGCCTCTCTTTCCTGTGCGGTGTGTTGTCGTAATACCAGCTTACCACACCGGAATGGACGCCGCCATGCACAAAAACGGCCCGGTGAACAAAATCTGTTCATCGGGCCCGGTTTGTAAAGGTCTTTATTTCGCCAGAAAATTGCGGATGGCGTTGTCGATGCTGCCCTGCATGGTCAGCGCGATGCCGCGGGCCAGCGCCCGGTAGTCGTCCTTCATCCCGCGCCGGATCCAGTCCAGCATCTCCCCCACAAAGCCGTATTTGTAAAACCCCGCGATAAAAGCCTTGTCCTCCTCCGGCAGGGCGGTGCCGACCACTATGGCGCCATTGAGATTCCTCAAGAGGCCAGTCAGATTCTCTTTACAGACCGAGTGGCCCCCTTCTGGAATTTCTGCTTTGAAGAAGTTGGAAATCATCAGTTGTGGGGTATTCACCTTCCCCAGCAGTATTTTCAAGCTCTCCATCTCCCTGATATTGAAGGAATGCGCCTGCGCCCTCAGCAAACCTGCTTGTGCAGTATCCTGGATCTGGGGCCTATTGGGCAATTTGATCCCAACTATGCCCAATCCGCTCTGGCTTATCTGCGCCAAAAGGGTTATGAGCAGGGTGGTACCATGACCGCTATCCTGCTGGGGCGGGGCTTTGATCAAGGGCAATTTGTTCGCTTCATTGAACTGTATATTCCACTGCGTCTAAAACCCTGAAACCATTGTAACCTTACCGGCTTCTGCGTTGCCACGGATTGGAACCAAAAGGGATTTGTCGCATCTTTATTTCTTCGAGAAGTTTGTCTTTTTGTGCAAAAAAGGCAGACTTCTTTTGTTATTGACCTTCTAACGCTTATATACTGTACACTGCCATCAGAAAAAGTCGGTTTGAACAACACTACTTACTGGAGGTACTGTACTTATGTTCACCAAGTTGTTTTCCCCCATGAAAATTGGCCACTGTACAATTCCCAATCGTCTTGTGGTCCCAGCCATGGTGACCAACTTTTGCACCGAAGACGGAATGATCACTGACCGCTTCGTTCGCTATCTTGAAGAAAAAGCCAAAGGCGGCTGGGGGCTCATCATCACTGAGGACTACGCCGTCAATCCCAATGCAAAGGGGTACCGCTTTATCCCTGGTCTGTACAACGACGCCCAGCTGGAGGGCAACCGGAAACTGACCGAGACCATTCACCGGTACGATTCCAAGATTTTCTGCCAGATTTATCACCCTGGCCGTCAGTCCACCCATTTTGTCAATGGCGGCGTTCAGCCCATTGCACCTTCCGCTACTATGGATCCTCTCCTTCAGGAAATGCCGCGGGAAATGACCGTGGAGGAAATCCATGGCGTTGTGGCAGACTTTGCGTCCTGCGCCAAACGGTGCAAAGAGGCCGGCTTTGACGGCATCGAAATCCATGCTGCTCATGGCTACCTGATTTCCGAGTTCCTCTCCCCCTATACCAACAAGCGGGTAGACCAGTACGGCGGCTGCTTTGAAAATCGTGCCCGGTTCCTGGACGAGGTTTACGCCGCGATCCGCAAGGAAGTGGGAGCAGACTTCCCTGTCACCGTCCGCATTTCTGTCAATGAATACCTTTTGGGTGGACGCACAGAGGCCGAGAGCTTTGTCCTGGCCCGGCACTGCGAGGAATTAGGGTTCGACGCTATCCATGTTTCCAACGGTATGTATGCCAGCCCTGCCCTGCGGCAGATCATTGCGCCCATGTTCTCGGAGCATGCTTTCAATATGCAGGGTGCCCAGCAGATCAAAGAACTGGTACATATCCCGGTTATCCTGACCAACCGGATCAACGATCCTCGAATGGCGGATACCTTGCTGATGATGAACAAGGCTGACTTCATCGGTATGGCCCGTGGTTCTCTGGCAGATCCTTTCCTGCCGGTGAAGGCTCAGCAGGGACATCTCTCCAATATCCGTTACTGCATCGGCTGCCTTCAGGGCTGCGAACAGAAATTGTTTGAAGGCACCAGCATCACCTGTCTGGTCAATCCCCGCATCGGTCTGGAGTATGAAAGCGAGCTGGCCCCTGTGGAGGACCCCAAAAAGGTTCTGGTCATCGGCGGCGGTCCTGGCGGCCTGATGGCAGCCGAAACAGCGGCACGCCGCGGCCATCAGGTGACAGTCTACGAGAAGAAGGCTGATCTGGGCGGCCAGTTCAAAAGCGCAGCCTATCCCATTGGCAAGGGCGAACTGTCCACTTTTATTTCCTCGGTGCGGCAGAACCTGGTCGACATGCAGGTCCCCATCCATCTAAACACCGAAGTCACCGCCGAACTGCTGCAGGCCGAAAAGCCTGACGCTATCATCGTTGCTACTGGAGCCACTCCCCTGATGCCCCGTATTCCTGGCATTGACGGCTCCCACGTGGTAACCGCTGAAGATGTTCTGCTGGGCAATGTTACGGTTCATTCCGGTCCGGTTGTAGTATGCGGCGGCGGCGAGGTCGGCGGCGAAGTAGCCCAGTTTGTGGCAGAATCTCACCCCGATGTCACCATTTTGGAAATGCAGCCCGATATTCTCAACGACATGATGGTCTTCACCCGCCGCTGCCTGTTGAGTTACCTAAAGGATGCCCAGGTGCGCGTTTTGACCCACGCCAAGGTTCAGAAAATCGAGGACGACAAGGTCACCTATCTGGACCAGGCAGGCCAAAGTGTTTCCCTGCCTGCCACTACCGTTATTTCCGCCTTTGGCTACCGCGACTATAACCCGCTGGAAGCTGCCGCCCGGTCGGTTTGCGAAAATGTTCAGGTCATCGGCGGTGCCGTCAAAGCCGGCAACGCACTGACCGCCATTGCAGAAGGATACAAAGCTGCTCTGGATCTCTGAGTATCTACGAAAGGAAGGAATCTATATCATGACCAACCAAGAGCTGGCCTCCCGGATCATCGCCAATGTGGGCGGAGAGGGAAATATCTCTACTCTGACACACTGCGCTACCCGGCTGCGCTTCAATCTGAAAGACAATAGTAAAGCAAACCTTGACGCACTGAAAGGCTTGGACGGCGTCATCACGGCCCAGATCAAAAGCGGCCAGATGCAGGTAGTCATCGGCGCAAAGGTCAATGCCATCTTTGAAGAAGTCTCGAAACAGGTGCATATCACCGAAGAGGATAGTCAGAGCAGCGGCCAAACCCAGACTGCTGAAAAGCCCAAAAACAAAGTCAGCGCGGTGATCGAGACCATCTCAGGGATTTTCGCACCTACCCTGCCGGTTCTGATCGGTTGCGGTATGTTCAAGGCAGTCGTCTCCCTGATTACCAACATCCAGAACCTGGCAGGAGTGACGGTGCTGCCGGCGGACAGTGGTTTCATCCAGGTGCTGACCATGATCGGCGACCTAATTTTCTACTTCTTCCCCTTCTTCCTCGCAGTCAGCGCCGCCCATCGGTTTAAGGTCAGCGAGTACATGGCCCTGGCCCTGGCAGGGGCTTATATGTACCCCACTATCATGAATGGCGCTGCAGCTGCGGTCGAAACTGGCGTCACCACCATGTCCTTCCTAGGGCTACCCATCCTCTATGTAAGTTATAACTCCACCGTTATTCCCATCATATTATCGGTGTGGGTGTTGAGCCTGATTTACAAACGGATCGACGCACTGGTCCCCGACTTCCTGAAAATTCTGCTCACTTCCATAATCGTACTTTTCATCATGGTTCCGGTAGAGTTGATCGTGCTGGGACCTATCGGCTCCTATCTGGGCACCTATATCGCCCAGTTCATGGACTGGTTCTATAATGTGGGAGGATTTGTAGCAGCCGCTCTGCTGGGCGGCACCCGCTCCCTGTTGACTATGATGGGAATGCACTATGCTCTGGGCCCCCTCCAGATCCAGCAAATCGCAGAGACCGGCATTTCCACCCTGCTGGTCAGTGCCCTCACTGCAAACTTTGCCCAGGGTGGCTCGGCCTTCGGCGCCTTCCTGGCGGTAAAGGACAAACAGATGAAATCGGTGGCCAGCAGCGCGGCTCTCTCGGCCATTCTGGGCATCACCGAACCTGCCATGTACGGCGTCAACCTGAAGTACCGCAAGCCCTTTATCTTTGCTATGGTATCCTCGGCCATTTCCGCCGCCTTCCTGTCCTTCTTCCACGCAGGAGCCATGGCCTATGCGCCCCCGGGCCTGTTTACCATTATCACCTATCAGGCCGACAGTTTTGTCTTTATCATCCTGGGTGCAGCCATGTCCTTCGCTATCGCTGCGGTTTTGACCTTTCTGTTTGGCGTTCCCAAAGAAAGCCAGCAGTCCTGATCCTCTGCAAGGAGACTACCTATGGAAACAACATTCCCCAAAGGATTTCTCTGGGGCGGAGCCTGCGCCGCCAACCAGTTTGAGGGAGGCTGGAACCTGGACGGCAAAGGGGAGAGTGTCCCCGATCATTGCACCAACGGCAGCGTAACCACTCCCAAATGGGTGACAAGAACCATCCGCCCAGACAAGTTCTATCCGAGTCACGAAGCCATTGACTTTTACCACCACTTCGAGGAGGACATCGCCCTCTTTGCCGAGATGGGATTCAAGATTTTCCGCACCTCCATCAACTGGACCCGCATCTTTCCCACCGGGGAGGAGGCCCAGCCCAACGAGGCTGGCTTGGCTTTCTATGACCGGGTATTCGACTGCTGCAAGCAGCACGGTATCGAGCCTCTCGTGACCATCAGCCACTATGAGTTGCCCTACCATCTGGTGGAAAAGTACAACGGCTGGGCCAGCAGGGAACTGATTGAACTATATATGCGGCTGTGCCGGGTGATCTTTGCCCGGTATCAGGGCAAGGTGAAGTACTGGCTCACCTTCAACGAGATCAACGCCGGCACCCGTCCAGCGGGCAACCTGATGGCTCTGGGCACCTGCCGTGGCTATGAAGGCCCCCGCCCCGGTATTCCCGACGATCCCCAGACCCGGTATCAGGCCCTGCACCATCAGTTTGTGGCCAGCGCCAAGGCGGTGGCCTACGCTTACCGGAACTACCCGGAATATGTCATGGGCTGCATGATTCTGTTTGCCGCCAGCTATCCACTGACCTGCAACCCGGAAGACCTCATCGCCAACCAGCAGAACATGAATCAGATGAACTGGTTCTGTGGGGATATTCAGTGCCGCGGCATCTACCCCTACTATGCCAAGCGCTTTTTCGCCGAGCACAACATCCAGATTCAAATGGAGCCCGGCGACCTGGAAATTCTCAAAGAAGGTACCGTGGACCTGTACACTTTCAGCTACTATATGTCCACCTGCGTCAGTGCCCAAGACGCCGGCAAAGAAAAAATCAGCGGCAATATGGTGGGCGGCGTCAAGAACCCCTACCTGAAGGCCAGCGATTGGGGCTGGCAGATCGACCCGGTAGGCCTGCGCTGGAGCCTGAATGAGATTTATTCCCGTTATGGCAAGCCCATAATGGTGGTAGAAAACGGCCTTGGGGCCTACGACAAGCTGGAGGCCGACGGCTCAATCCATGACCCCTATCGGATCGACTACCTGCGGGCCCATATCCAGCAGATGGCCGAGGCAGTCAAAGACGGGGTTAACCTGATTGGCTACACACCCTGGGGTTGCATCGACCTGGTGAGTGCATCCACCGGTGAAATGGCCAAGCGGTACGGCTTCATTTATGTAGACAAGTACGACGATGGCACCGGGGATCTGTCCCGCCGCCGGAAAGACAGCTTTTACTGGTATCAAAAGGTCATCGCTACCAATGGGGAAGATTTGAGCGGTTGATCTGATTTTGCTCTGGCATTCTCGAATTTTATACAAACAGCGGCAGGATCGTCCAACTGGATCTCCTGCCGCTGTTTCATTAGAGCCGCTTTGAGAAGCTCCTTATCCAGCAGAACGAGATTGGCGGCAAGAGAAAGACCGCCGCAACTCACCGGTTTTTTCGGCTAATCTGTCACTCCAAAACCCCGGCCCCTCCCGCCCTGTTTGGTTCAGATTCAGTGAGATGACCATCGAATAAGGTAAAAAGCATTCAAATACCCGTTGAATTCCTTTTGAACGATGTACATCCATTTGAACTGCTTTGAACGGCATCACAATCTGAAAACAGCTTTGAAACGTCGTTTTCTATATATGGTTCAAGATTCAAGCAATTTCTCGTGAATCAGGCAACTTGAAAATGATTGCTGTCAGGGAAAAGTAGAAAAGGCGCAGCCCGCCTATGATGATACGCCGGCAGCGTCGAAATGGCATTCTACGGCACCCGTAAGGTGGGAACTGCGGTATATGGGGCGTTCTGGGGCCTGTTGTGCGGCCTTTAACCGAATGAGGAATGTGAATTCTGTTCGGTCTTGACTGCCCGGCGGCTTCATGGTAAAGTGGTCTTGAAAATATATGCGGCTTCTGACAGGTGAAAAAGGAGCGTGGACAAGGTGAGGAAGAAGCTCCCCATTGGCATCGACAGTTTTGAAAAACTGCGGACCAATGACTTCTATTATGTCGACAAGACAGGATTTATTGCAGACCTTTTGCGGGACTGGGGTGAAGTGAACCTTTTCACCCGCCCCCGGCGCTTTGGCAAGACTTTGAACATGAGTATGCTGAAGTGCTTTTTTGAGATCGGCACGGACAAGAGCCTGTTTGACGGCCTGAAAATCGCAGAAAACAAAGAGCTGTGCGCGGAATACCAGGGGCAGTTCCCGGTGATCTTTATCAGCCTGAAAAGCGTGGACGGCCTGACCTTTGAATCTGCCACTGCAGCACTGCGCACTTTGATCGGAAATGAGGCCTCGCGGTTCCAGTTCCTGCGAGATAGCGACAAGCTTTCCGATGAAGAAAAGACTCTCTACCGGCAGTTGGTCCAAACAGGTACAGCTCAGGGCGGTATCTACGCCATGACCGATGAGGCCTTGTCGGCCAGCCTGAAAACTCTTTCCCAGCTGCTTGCCAAACACTATGGCCGCAAAGTGGTCATCCTGATTGACGAATACGATGTGCCGCTGGACAAAGCTTTTCAGGGCGGCTACTACGACGAGATGGTGTCCCTCATTCGCAATTTGTTTGGCAACGCGCTAAAAACGAATGACAGCCTGCAGTTTGCGGTCCTGACCGGTTGCCTGCGCATCTCGAAAGAGAGCATCTTCACCGGGTTGAACAACCTGAATGTGATGACGGTGTCTGACCCTTATTTCTGCGACAGCTTTGGCTTTACGGACGACGATGTAAAAGAGCTTCTGGATTATTACGGCTTGGGAGCTTATCACGATGCCATGCGGGACTGGTACGACGGGTATCAATTCGGGAATGTGTCCATCTATTGCCCTTGGGATGTAATCAAATATGCGCAAATCCTTTTGCGCGACCCAGAAGCCGAGCCGGAAAATTACTGGGCCAACACCAGCGGCAACGGTATCATCCGGCGGCTGCTCCAAAAGGCGGACCAGACCACTCGGGACGAGGTAGAGCAACTCATCAACGGCGAGACCATCGTCAAGACGGTCCGGCAGGAGCTGACCTACCGGGATATTGAGGACTCCATCGACAACATATGGAGCGTTCTGTATTCCACCGGCTACCTGACCTCCAGAGGCCGCTTGCCCGGCAAGCAGATGAAACTGGCCCTCCCCAACCGGGAAGTGCGGGAGCTGTTCATCGACCTGGTAAAGGACTGGTTCCGGGAGGAAACCCGGGCCGATACATCCCGCATCAACCGCTTCTGCGCGGCGTTTCCTAAAGGGGACGTGGCTACCATCCAGGATATGCTCCATGGTTACCTGTGGGATTCTATCAGCGTGCGGGACACGGCGGTGCGGTCTAACATGAAGGAAAACTTCTACCACGGGATGCTGCTGGGCCTGCTGCAAAGCCAGGAGAGCTGGATCGTCCGTTCCAACGCGGAGACAGGCATCGGCTACAGCGATATTTCGGTCGCTACCCCGGAGCGTCTGGGCATTGTTATTGAGCTGAAATACGCTGAGGACGGCAATCTGGAAGCTGCCTGCGCCAAAGCTCTGGCCCAGATCGACGAGAAAAAGTACGATGAGGGCCTGCGCCGCCGCGGGATGAAAAGTATCCTGAAATATGGCATCGCCTTTTGGGAGAAGGAGTGCATGGTAGTGCTGGGGGTAACGGATAAATAAGAGGTAAACGCCATACTATGTTTTCTTTACAGATAGATGCTGATTTTTAAGAAGGTGAGATTTTATGCATCGACTGATCATCAACCAGCTTGGTCCTATTCAGCATTGCAAACTGGATATTTGTGGCACTACGATCTTAACAGGTTATCAGGCGTCCGGCAAAAGTACCATTGCCAAGGCTGTCTATTTCTTTCGTTCTCTGAAAGAAGATCTCTTGCAGCTCATTTTGCGGCGGGCAACAGAGAATGCCGCGTCTTTGCTTTTGCAGCGCGACCTGAAAACTGATTTTGAGATGATGGTACGCAATAAATTTCTCAACACATTCGGTTCGTCTTATGGTATGGACGCGAATATGACGCTGGAATACAATTATACTGAGAACACTCGTATCGGCATCTCATTGAAAGAGGCGTTTCAATCTCCCAATTATGTGTGGGTTGAATACTCGGCGGTTTTTCGTCAGTTCTTGGGCAGTATTCATTCCGATGATATAAAGCGCGACGAGCTCCAAAGGGATCTTATCGCGCTGTTCGACGATCCTTACGAGGCCGTCTATATCCCGGCAGGGCGCAGTATTTTAACGTTACTCAGCGGCCAGCTGAACTATATCTATTCCACAATGGACGATATGCAAAAGCGGCTGCTGGATGCCTGCACCAGAGATTATATTGAGAGGGTCATGAAACTGCGCCCGCAGTTTTTAGCCGGATTGGATGGGCTGTTGGAAGGCGTGCCCGTTTCACCTGCTCATCGGAAGCTGCTGGGCGAAGCACAACGGTTGATCCGGCAAGTCCTCAAAGGAAACTACAGCGTTGTAGATGGCGAAGAGCGCATTTTGATCGACCAGTCCCGTTATGTAAAAATCAATTATGCTTCTTCCGGGCAACAGGAATCTGTCTGGATCACAAATCTCCTGTATTATGCCTTGGCTTTGAACAAGAAGACCTACTTTATCATTGAAGAACCGGAATCCAATCTGTTCCCCGAATCTCAAAAACTGATGATAGAGCTCATTGCGTTGGTCATCAATGCCGGGAACAACGTTTTACTGACAACACATAGTCCCTATGTATTGGGTGCTATCAACAACCTTTTGTATGCCGACATTGTTCAACAGTCCTCGCCTGAACGAGTTGAAGCTATTGTTCCCCGTTCCAAATGGCTCTGCACTGAGGATTGCGACGCCCGTTTTGTGTCAAACGGCCGTGCAGACAGTTGTATGGACCCTGAACTGCAGCAGATCGATAATTCTTTGATCGATGATATCTCTCATGTCATCAACGAGGAATATGATAAGCTGTTTGAAATCGAGACTGACGCCAAAGGAGAATAACGATGCCTTTGAATGGATACAAGTCCCTTTGCCAGGAGCAGCAGGCTATTATTGTCAGCTCTGAGCAGGGGCGGCAACACCGGGCGGTCAATTCTGACAGGTGTTTTGTCACCCACTATCAAATTGACGGGGCTGTTATTCGGACCGTTTTGCGCTGTGATTATCTTTTGATAAATGAGGACAAATCCGATGCCTATTTGATTGAACTCAAGGGCACTGACATCGTACATGCGGTAGACCAGCTGGAGATCACTGCCCAGACCCTAAAACTTGCACTACAGAACTATCATATAAAATACCGTCTTGTACACACAAAAGCCAGAACCCATGCTCTCATGGAAACAAAATTCAAAAAGTTCTGTCAACGCCATCGTAAATCGGGAGAGTTCCTTCACAGAGAGAACACGCTGGAAGAAACCATCTGAATGCTTGCATGGCCAGCAACGCCAGATCGCTTTGCGTTCAACAAAAGTTCAACTCTTCCACAACAACGCATAAGAAGGCTTGCAGAAGCAGAAAAAGAAAATTGGCATAAACGTAGTGTTCATGCCAATTTACAAAATGTCGCAAGAAATCTTGAAAGGGCCAAGAGGCGACTACGAATCAGTAGGCCGGGGGTTCGAGTCCCTTCCATCGCACCAAAAAATGCCGTAAGACCGAAAGGTCTTGCGGCTTTTTTTGTTTGTCCCGTCCGGGCGGGAATGTTGGCGCGGCAGAAGGCAAAAGGAAAAGGCTGGCGGACGGCGCGATCGGCGCGCGTCTGCCGGCCTTTTGTTCGTGCACTTGAGGGTGTGCTTTGCACAAAAAGGCCCCTCCGGGCGGCCGGCTGGGGCCGCACAGAGGGGCGCTGGAGGGAGGAAAGGGATGCTTGATTCAGGGGGCGGCGGTTAGGACCGACCACAAGCGGTCATCCCGCTCCAGAGCGGGCGAATCCTCCGCCCCTTCGGTGATGCGGCGGGCCAGGTACCACGTGCCTTCCGGCGGCGGGGCCAGCCCTTCCAGAAGGGTGGCGCCGGCCGGCAGGGCGAAGTCCTCGATCCGCACCACGTCGCCGGGCTGGGGGTCGCCCCCGTCCAGGCGGCGGAAACAGCCGTACATCTGTTCCAGCCCGGCGGGGTCGTCCACCAGAAAGAGGGTGCTCTCGCCAAGGTAAAAGGCCGCGTTCAGCTTTTCCTGGCTGGACTCCATCAGGCGGGCAAAGTCCCCGCCTTCCTGCATGGCCGAAAGGTCCAGCCAGATGCCGTTGACTTCCACCGTTATCCGGCCGTCCCCGTTTTCGTCCGAGCCCACCGCTTCCAGCTGGGCCTGCACTTGCTCCAGCAGTTCCGGGGCGGGGTCGGTGCGGCTGACCACCGTCACCACATAGTCGGGCCGGACGGCGGTCAGGTTCTGCCAGGCGTACCAGCCGGCAGCCAGCAGGGCGGCCAGGATCAGGGCCACATAATACCAGTGATAATGCCACCAGTTGACCCGGCGCTCTTTTGGGGTCAGCACCCGGGGCGGTTCCTGGACCAGGTCCTCGGGACGGATGTTCCGTTCATAACGATAGGAAGCCATGCTGCTACTACTCCTTGCTGTTTAGTTCACACTCGTGTCACCAGACACTTGAGGCCGTCGCCTTCCAGCCTGCACTGGCCGGCGCCTGCCGGGATGAACAGGCTCTCCCCTTTGCGGAGGGACATGGACTCGTCCCCTTCCCAAAGGGCGCCCGTGCCTTCCAGCACCAGCACCGAGACAAACGACTCGGGGCCGCAGTCCAGGGTGAAACGGCCCTCCATCACATCCACCGTGAAATAGGGGCACTGGGCCAGATGGCCGTGGAAGTCGGGGTCGGGCTGGGGCGGGGTGCGCTGGGTCACTTCTAGGGCCTGCTGGATGTGCAGCTGACGGGGCTTGCCGTCGGCGCCCACCCGGCCGTAGTCGTAGATGCGGTAGGTCACGTTGGAGTTCTGCTGGATCTCAGCCACCACGATCCCCTTGCGGATGGCGTGGAGGGTGCCCGCCGGGATGAAGAACAGGTCCCCTTTTTCCACCGGGACGGCGTTCAGCACCTCGGTCAGGGTGTTGTCCTGGATGCGCTGCTGGAACTCCTCCCGGCTGATCTGATGCTGGAAGCCGTAGTAGAGGGTCGCGCCCGGCTCGCAGTCCAGGACGTACCACATCTCGGTCTTGCCGAACTGGTGCTCGTGCGCCAGGGCGTACTCGTTGGAGGGGTGCACCTGGATGGACAGGTCCCCCTTGGCGTCGATGAACTTGGCCAGGATGGGGAAATCCGTGAACTTCTCGCAGTCTGCGCCCAGGCAGCCGAGGCCTTTTTCCTGGATGTATTCCGGCAGGGTCTTGCCTGCCAGGGGGCCGGTGGCCACCACGCTGGGCCCGTCCGGGTGGCAGGACAGCACCCAGGCTTCGGCCAGCGGGTGCAGCTGGCTCTGGATGCCGTAGTCCTGCCGCAGCTTTTCGCCGCCCCACAGATAATCTTTGCAGGCGGGGGTCAGTTTGATCGTTTCCATCTTCAAATACCTTCTTTGCCCGGCTCAGCCCTGCAGCATCTTGGCGGCAGCCTGGGCCAGGGCCTCGTTGATCTGGTCGGCGCCGGCCTCATCGGGGGCCACAGCGGACAGATACACCTTGATCTTGGGTTCGGTGCCGGAGGGGCGCACCATCAGCTTGGCGCCGCCCTCCAGCCGGAATTCGAGCACGTCGGCGGCGGGCAGGCTGGTGCCTTCGGCGCTGTAGTCCACCACGGACGCCACCTGCAGCCCGCCGATCCGGGCGGGAGGCTGGGCGCGCAGGCCGGCCATCAGAGCCTGCATGGTGTGCATCCCCTTCTCGCCCTCAAAGGCGAAGCTCTCCAGCCGGTTGCGGTAGCAGCCAAATTCTGCGTACAGCTTTTCGATGGCGTCCAGCAGGGTCATGCCCTGCTGGGCGTACCAGGCGGCGGCCTCGCACACCAGCAGGGTGGCGTTCACCGCGTCCTTGTCCCGCACATGGGCCCCGGACAGGTAGCCGTAGCTCTCCTCAAAGCCGAAGATATAGCGGTCAGCCTCCCCGGCGGCTTCCAGCAGGCCGATCTGCTCGCCGATGAATTTGAAGCCGGTGAGGGTGCGCCGCAGCTCCACCCCGTACTTGGCGGCCACCGGTGTGGCCATGTCGGTGGAGACGATGGTGGTCACTGCCACGGGGCGCGCCGGCATGGTGCCGCGGGCGATGCGGGTGCGGCAGATATAGTCCAGCAGGATGATGCCCATCTCATTGCCGGTGATCAGGCGGTAGCCGCCCTTGCCGTCGGGGACGGCGGTGCCGCAGCGGTCGCAGTCGGGGTCGGTGCCCAGCAGCAGGTCGGGCTTGACTTTGTCGCACAGCTCCAGGCCCTTCTGCATAGCCTCGCGGATCTCGGGGTTGGGGTAAGGGCAGGTGGGGAAATTCCCGTCCGGCTTTTCCTGCTCGGGCACCACCGTCACATGGGTGACGCCCAGCTTGGCCAGCAGCTTTTTCACGCACTCCAGGCCGCTGCCGTTGAGGGGGGTGTAGACCAGCTTCAGGTCCGCGATGCCTGCGCCGTCCCCCACCCGCTGGGCGTAAACGGCGTCCACAAAGGCGTCGAGGCAGGCTTCCTCACAGTAGACGATGCGGCCGTCCGCCAGGGCCGCGTCAAAATCAGCGGGCTGCACCGCAAAGCAGTCCACCGCGGCGATGGTCTTCTGGATCTGGTTCGCGGCTTCCAGGGTGATCTGGCAGCCGTCGGACCCGTAGACTTTGTAGCCGTTGTACTTGGCGGGGTTGTGGCTGGCGGTGACGCAGACGCCCGCGCCGCAGCCATAGTACCGCACCGCCCAGGACAGGGCGGGGGTGGGTTCCAGCCGGGGGTACAGGTAGGCGGTGATGCCGTTGGCCGCCAGCACACAGGCGGTCTCGCGGGCAAAGACGTCGCTCTTGATGCGGCTGTCGTAGCCGATGGCCGCCTTTTTGGGCAGGCCGGAGGCGTTCAGGTAATCGGCCAGGCCCTGGGTGGCCTTGCGGATGTTGTAGACGTTCATCCGGTTGGCGCCCGCCCCGATGACGCCCCGCAGGCCGCCGGTGCCAAAGGCCAGCTCGCGGTAAAACCGGTCGGTGATCGCTTCCTCATCCCCCTGGATGGAGGCAAGCTCGGCGGCCAGGTCCTCCGGCAGGCCGGGCTGGGCCCGCCAGGCGTCGTAGGCGGCGGCAATGCGCGGTTCAAGCATAATGCAACTCTCCTTTCAGAATGGTCATACCCGGCGCAGATACCAGATCTTGGCCGGCGTCTGACCATACGGGCCGGGCAGAGGCAGGCCCAGGGTCATCAGCTGCGTGCCGGTGTAGCGGCTGCCCGCCTCGTCCTCGTACACGGCCGCAGCGTCCAGCCCCTGCAGGGGCAGACGGGGCCGGCTGTTCATGCTGGCGGTGCCGTGGCTGCCGCTCAGCGCATCGCCCACCGCAAAGACGGCCGCCTCGCTGCCGTCCGGCGCGGCGATCATCCAGGCTGCGCTCAGCGCAGAGGCGTCGGGGCCGGCCAGGCGGTAGAGGTCGCCGCCCCGCAGCAGGCCGCCGTGGGCCCGGTACCAGGCCACATAGGGCCGCAGGGCTTCCAGCTCCTCCTGGGTGTAGGTGGTCAGGTCCAGCTCAAAGCCGAAGGTGCCCGACAGGGCCGCCGCCATCCGCGCCTCAGTGGTGGAGATGTGGCCGTTGCAGTGGTTGGGCACGGTGGAGAAGTGGGCCCCCATGACGCAGCCGGGATAGAACAGGCTGGTGCCGTACTGGATCAGCAGGCGGGCCCGGGCGTCGGTGTTGTCGCTGCACCAGATCTGGGGGCTGTAGTACAGCATCCCGCAGTCGAAGCGGGCGCCGCCGCCGGCGCAGTTTTCCAGCAGCAGGCCGGGGAAGGTCTCGGTGACGCGGCGCTGCAGCTCGTACACACCCAGCACGTACCGGTGGTACACCTCGCCCTGACGGCCTGCGGGCAGGGCCGCGCTGTACACGTTGGCCAGCGAGCGGTTCATGTCCCACTTGAGGTACTTGATGGGGCAGCTGCGCAGCACCCGTTCCAGCTGCTGCCAGATGCCTTCCACCACTTCCTCGCGGCTGAAGTCCAGGGTGTACTGCTGGCGGATCTCAAAGGGGCGGCGGCCCGGGATTACGAACGCCCAGTCGGGGTGGGTGCGGTAGAGGTCGCTGTTGGGGCTGATGGCCTCGGGCTCCACCCACAGGCCCAGCTCCAGGCCCATCTCGTTCAGCCTGCGGCACAGGCCGGGCAGGCCGTCGGGCAGTTTGGCCTTGTCCTCTACCCAGTCGCCCAGGCTGGAAGAAGTGTCGTTCCGGCCCTTGAACCAGCCGTCGTCCAGCACGAACAGGTCGATGTCGGCCTTTTTGGCGGCGGCGGCCAGGTCCAGCAGCTTCGCCTCGTCAAAGTCGAAGTAGCAGGCCTCCCAGCTGTTCAGCAGCACCGGGCGGGGCGCTTTCATGTCCTGCCAGCGGGGCGCCAGCAGCCGGGTGCGGATGGCGTTGTGGAAGCGGCGGCTCATCTCCCCCAGGCCGTGCTGGGCGTAGACCATGGCCACCTCCGGGGCGGCGAAGCTCTCGCCGGGCGCGAGGGTCCAGTGGAAGTGGTAGGGATGGATGCCCATGACCAGCCGCTGACCTGCGTCGGCCCGCTCGGCCTCGATCAGGAAGTTGCCGCTGTACACGAAGGCAAACCCCCAGCAGTCGCCGTTCGTCTCGGTGGTGTCGGGGCGGCACAGGGCGATGGCGGGGTTGTGGGCGTGGCCGGGCACCCCGCGGATGCTGCCCACACTCTGGATGCCGCAGCGCAGGGGTGCGCGCTCAGGGGTGCGCTCGGCGGCCCAGGTGCCGTTCAGGGTGATGAGGTCCAGGCTGCCGGGGGCGTAGTCCATGCACAGGGACGCCGCCTTGTGCAGCGTCAGGGGCTGGGAACCCGCGTTTTTGTACACCGCCGTGCGGGTGATGAGGTCCTCTTTTTCATAGACCGAGTAGTGCAGCTCCACTTCCAGCCCAAACACATCCCGCAGGGTGACGGACAGGGTCTGGACGTCTGCCCCGCCCCGGAAGGCGGGCAGGCCCGGCAAAGCCGGCTTGCCGTCGCACACCACGGCGGACACGAACTCGAGCTCTGCCGCCTCGGTGCCGTCGGCATATTCGGGCACACAGGGCGGGGTGCGGTTGTCCGCCGTGCCGGGGGCCGACCACTCTTTGGGCAGCAGGTCGGTCCAGCAGCCGGGGTCCCCGTGGGCGGCCCGGCCGTCGGGCAGGTCGGGCGCGCGGTCGGGCAGGCGGGCGCCGTAGTAGGTGTGCAGCAGCATCCCGTCGGGCCCCACCGACATCTGATAGCTGGTGTGGGCGGTGTGCAGGGTGTAACAGGTTTCAGAGTGTACGATCATGTAAGGTCATCCTCTCCATCGGTTTGTTCTTCTTCAAAGGGGTCGCGGGGCGGCTCGGGCTTGCGGCCGGCCTGTTCCATCCGGGCCACCGCCGGGCGCATCAGGGCCGCCATCCCCAGGGCGGTGACCGAGCCGCCCGCCAGGAACAGGGGCAGCAGCAGGTAGATGAACCAGCCCGGGGCCAGCACCCACAGCAGGGGCATCCAGGCCAGCAGTACCAGGATGCCCACCGTGGGCAGAAGGTTTGCCACCGTCATCCGGGCGCCGTCCAGCAGGGCCGGCAGCCCGTGCCGGTAGGTGAAGCGGGCCAGCAGTGCCAGCCCCCAGCACCCGCAGCAGCACACCCCTGCCAGCAGCAGGAAGGAGGCCGCGGCCAGCAGGCCGGTGAACACATCGTCCTGTGCGGAGGCTGCCCGCAGCCCGGCCAGCGCGGCGATGCCCGCCGCCAGCACCACCAGCCACAGGGCGGTGGCCTGCTTGAAATCCCGCCGGAAGGCCTTGAAAAAGCCAGATGCCGTCCGGTAGTCCTCCCCGGCCGCGATTTTGTGGACGATGGCGAACAGGGCCAGGGTGGAGGCCCCCGCCGTCACCACCGGCAGGCAGCAAAGCAGCCACAGGATGTTCAGGACCACAAGATCCCCTATCGCGCCCATCAGGCGGAAAAACGGGTTGTCGATCGAGCTTGACTTTTTCATGGCGGTTCCTTTCCGGGGATGTTATTTCTCGAGGGACGCAAGATAGGCGCTGTTCCGGTCGATCAGGGCGCAGCGCTGGGCCACGCAGTCACAGCTGCGCAGCGGGTCGGACGGGGTGTGGAACGCAAAGTCCAGCAGGCGCTCCACCGTGGTGCTGGCCACGTGCAGCCGGGTGTCGCTGGCGGCGTAGTAGATGTACACTTCGCCGTTGTCCCGGGCGATGGCCCCGTTGGTGAACACCACGTTGGACACGTCCCCTATCCGCTCCCAGCCGCGGGGCGCGATCAGGAAGCCGGAGGGCTCGGCGATCACCTTCCAGGGCTCGTGCAGGTCGGTGACAAAGACGTAGACCACATACCGCAGGCCGGCGGCGGTGTTGCGCACGCCGTGGGCGATGTGCAGCCAGCCTTTTTCGGTCTTGATGGGGGTGGCGCCCTCGCCGTTCTTGGCCTCGGTGATGGTGTGGTAGCGGCGGGGGCTGGTGATGATCTCCTCGTCGATGACGGGGTGGGTGATGTCCTCGCACAGGCCAAAGCCTACGCCGCCGCCCGAGCCGGTGTCGATGAAGTCGTCCATGGGGCGGGTGTAGAAGGCGTACTTGCCGTTGACAAAGCTGGGCAGCAGGTCCACGTTGCGCTGCTGGGGGCTGCGCAGGGTGACCAGGTTGGGCAGCCGCTCCCAAGTCTTGAGGTCCCGGGTGCGGACGATGCCGGCGGCGGCCACGGCGGCGGACAGGTCGGGGTTCGACTTGTCCTTGCTCTCGGAGCAGAACACGCCGTAGATCCAGCCGTCCTCGTGCTTGGTCAGCCGCATATCGTAGACGTTGGTCTCCTCGGGGCAGGTATCGGGCAGCTCGACGGGCTTGTCCCAGAAGCGGAAGCCGTCCACCGGGCTGTCGCTCTCGGCCACCGCAAAAAAGCTCTTGCGGTCGTTGCCCTCCACCCGGGCCACCAGGTAGAACTTGCCATCCAGCTCGATGGCGCCGGCGTTGAATACGGCGTTGACTCCCAGCCGCTCCATAAAATAGGGGTTTGCGGCGGGGTCGAGGTCGAACCGCCACTCCAGGGGGATGTGCTCGCGGGTGAGGACCGGGTACTCCCACCGGTCATAGATGCCGTTGTAAAAATCGCTCTTGCGGTTTTTGCGGGCCAGCAGGGCCTCCTGCAGGGCCTTCTGGCGCAGGTATTCGGGGTGCAGTTTAGACTGTGACATCGGGGTCCCTCCTGATCAGTTTCATACACATGCGCCCGTTGTGGTAGGGGCATTTCCACGGCTCCACAATGGGCTGGCGGCTGGCCGGCACGCCGCTGGCGTCCACCGACCAGAACCACTCGCCGCCGGGGCGCTTGTCCACCAGTTTGTCGGTGATGTAGTGCCAGATGTCCGCGGCGGCGGCAGCGTAGGCTTCGCCGCCGGATTTCTCGTATTCGTTCACAAAGCCCAGCACCGCCTCGGCCTGGACCCACCAGACCCGGGTGGTGTCGTCCACCCCGCGCTCGCACTCGTTGAGCAGGGAGTGGTCCCGGTAGGCGTGCTGGTACACGCTGCGGGCCAGGTCCGAGTTGATGGCCCCGATCCTGGCCGTCAGGGCCGCATCGCCCAGCAGGGCGCAGCCCCAGTCGATCAGCCAGCTGGACTCGATGTCGTGACCGTAGCTGTACAGGTCGATGATCGAGTGGTAGTGCTTGTCGAAAAAGACCAGCTGCCGGTGCAGCTCCGGGGAATAGATCTTGTCAGCGTAGATCTCCAGAATGCGGCGCATGGCCTGCCCCACCGAGGGGTCGCGGCTGGCCTGGTAGAGGCCGGCGTAGCCCTCAAAGACGTGCAGCAGGGTGTTCATGGTCTTTTCGGCCATGACGCCGTTTTCCGAGAGCTTTTCGTTGCTCTCGGGCTGCCAGTCCACCGTAAAGGCTTCGAGGTAGCCTTCCGCGTCGGTGCAGCGGTTCTCGATCAGGCGGAAGATCTCCAGCGCACGGGTCAGGGCGCGCAGCTCGCCGGTCAGCCGGTAATAGGCGGAAAGGGCGTAGATGGCAAAACCCTGGTTGTAGGTGTGCTTGGTGGTGTCCAGCGGGCGGCCCAGGTAGTCGCAGCTCCAGTAGACGCCGCCGTGCTCCTGGTCGAAGCAGTGGGCCTCGAACCACTCGTAGGCGTGGCGGGCGCAGGCGGCCACGTCGGCGCGGCCGGTCAGGATGGCCGCCTCGGAGAAAAACCAGAGGATGCGGCTGTTCAGGATGCAGCCCTTTTCGGCGGTCTTGTCCACCTGCAGGTCAAAATCCACCAGGCCGTAGTAACCGCCGTGCTCCTCGTCTTTCAGCTTCATCCAGAAAGGGAGGATGACGTTGTTCAGCATGGTCTCCGCCGCTTGTTTGATGCTGGGCATGGGAAAAACCTCCTTTCAGAAAGACGCCTGTTCCGCCGGAGGAACAGGCGCCTGTTCAGGCTCAGCGCACGCCAAGCTCCCAGTCCGTGGGGCCGGCATTGTCGTGGGCCTTGATATAATCGACCACTTCGTCTGCCGTGGTAAAGGCCAGGCCGACGTAGCTGTCGGCGCAGCCGTAGTAGAGGGCGATGCGGCCTGTGGCTGCATCCTGCAAGGTAGCGCAGGGGAAGCAGACATTGGGCACAAAGCCACGCTCTTCATAATCTGCCTCGGGGGTCAGCAGGAAAGTGCCGCAGCGGTACAGCACCTTGCTGGGATCGTCCCGGTCCAGGATGGCACCGCCGATGGAGTAGACATAGCCGTTGCAGGTGCCGGTAACGCCGTGGTAGAACAGCAGCCAGCCCTCGCTGGTCTCAATGGGGGCGGCGCCGCCGCCGATCTTGACGTTTTCCCACCAGTTGCTGCTCTTGCTCATCACATGGCGGTGGCGGCCCCAGAACTCCATGTCGGGGCTCTGGCTCAGGAAGATGTCCCCAAAGGGGGTGTGGCCCGAGTCGGAGGGGCGGCTGAGCATGACGTACATGCCGTTGATTTTGCGGGGGAACAGCACCGCGTTGCGGTTGAAGGGAACGAAGGGATTCTCAAGCCGGGTAAAGGTCTTGAAATCGGTGGTCTTGGCCAGGCCGATGGACGCGCCGTAAAAATCCTGGCACCAGATGATGTAATAGGTGTCCTCCACCTTGACCAGGCGGGGGTCGTAGGCGTAGACCGGCATGGCGGGCTCGCCCTTTTCGTTCACGAAGGGAATCTTCTCGGGGTCGAAGGTCCAGTGGATGCCGTCGGCGCTGCGGCCCAGGTAGATGTAGGGGATGCCGTTGGTCTGCTCGCCCCGGAACACGCCGATGTAGGCGCCTTCGTAGGGCATGACGGCGCTGTTGAAGATGCGCGCCACGCCGGGCAGGGGGTTGCGCCGGATGACGGGGTTATCGCTGTAGCGCCACAGAGGGGCGGTGCAGCCGGCGGGTTTGTCCTGCCAGGGGATGTTGGGCAGGTCGCCGCACAAAAGGGTGGTTTTGCTCATAAAGCCTCCTGAAAAAGTGTCCTTCCTCACCGCTCTGTGTCTCCTGCCCCACGTGTGAGGGGCAGGAGACAGGGCAGTGATGAAGGAGAAGCAAATATAGGAGTTGGGGATGACGGATGGAAACGGACGCTCAGCCCTTGACCGCGCCGGCGGCCATGCCGCTGTACACTTCCTTCTGGAAGAAAAGGAAGAGGACAAGGATGGGGATGATGGTGATGATGACGCCTGCGCAGATGTAGTTGTACTGGTTGCCGTAGGGGCCGGTGAAGGTGTACAGCGCCACCGAAATGGTCTTCAGGTCGCTGGTCTGCAGGTACAGGTTGGACATGTAGTACTCGTTGTAGACGCTGACGCCCTTCAGCAGGCAGCTGGTGACGATGGCCGGTTTCAGCAGCGGCAGCAGGATCTTGAAGAACACGCCGAAGTAGGTGCAGCCATCCAGGATGGCGCTCTCGTCCAGAGCCCGCGGCAGGTTCTCAAAGAACTGCAGGAAGATGTAGATCGAGATGATGTCGGTGCCGCACAACACCAGGATATAGCCGTACAGGTGGTTGATGAGGCCCAGCGAGAACATGATCTGGTAGACCGTGACCTGCGTGGCGATGCCGGGGATGAGGGACGCGAACATGAACAGGTTGTGGATGAGGCCGCTGCCCGGGAACCGGAACCGGTTGAGCACGTAGGCCAGCATCGAGCTGATGAGGATGGAGAAAAGCAGGACGAAGACCAGGGCGATGCCGGTGTTCAAAAAGCCCCGCAGCATATTGGCCCGCTCGAAAGCGGTGACGAAGTTGTCAAAGTTGAGCCAGTTCTGGGGAGGGGTCAGCACGTTGGTGGTGTTGTACTCATCGGTGGTCTTGAACGCCGTGAGCACGCACACCGACACCGGGATCAGCGCGATGATCGAGAAAAGGATGAGCAGGAAGTATTTCAGGAAGGTGAAGATCTTGTCGCCGATGCGCAAATCGCGCTTTGCCTGAACGGCCTGGGATGTGATTGCCATTTATCGTGCCGCCTCCTTTGCTGCTTTGCGGGCCGCCCGGGCTGCCTTCTTGCGCTCTTTCAGCTGCTGACGGCGGCGGCGGTCCTCCTCTTTCATGATGGCGTCTTCCTCGTTATCCTTGAAGAAGTACTTGAAGAAGATCTTTTGGGCCACCGTGCACAGGATGATGATGACCAGCAGGACGATAGCCATGGCGCAGGCCAGACCGACTTTCTGGTTCTCATGGGCCAGGCGGTTCATGATGACGAAGTAGGTGCCGGTGCCCATGGTGCCGTTGGTGATGACGTAGGGTGGCTCGAAAGCGCTCAGGGAGCCGCTGATGGACAGGATCAGGTTCAGCACGATGATGGTGCGGATAGAGGGCATGATGATGTAGCGGAACTGCTGCCAGCGGTTGGCGCCGTCTAGCTCGGCTGCTTCATACAGATCGGAGTCCACCGACATCATGGCGCCCAGGAACATGACCATGTTCTGGCCCATGTAGCGCCACACCGAGGTGGCCGCCAGGGCGATGTTGTTGATCCGTTGGTCCTGCAGCCAGTAGGGGATGTTCTCCAGCTCCATGCCGAAGAACTGCAGGATGGAATCCAGGACGAAGCCGCGGGCGTAGAAGAATTTGAAGATGAAGCCGACGGCGATGCCGCAGATCAGATAGGGGAAGAACATACAGGCTTTGTAGATGCCCTCGCCCTTGACTTTGAATACCATCAGGGAGGCGAAGAAAAGAGCCAGCACCAGCTGGACCACCGCGCCGCCCATGTAGTAGACGCTGACGATCAGGGAGCCGAAGATGTCGTCCCGCTTGAACACCTCGATGTAGTTCTGGATGCCGACGAAGGTGCCCTCCGACAGGTAGTTGCGGTTGTAGAAACTGAACTGCACCATCTTGCCAAAGGGGATGTAGGTGAACATCAGCAGCAGGACCAAAGGCACAAACATGAAACTGACGATCAGCAGCACACGCTGGGTCTTATCCGCGCGGAGGAACTTGCGGAACCCTGTAGGCTCTGCGGTCTTTGCGAGCGGGTTTACTGTCATACGGGATTGCCTCCTTTTTCTTGGTATGCCCCGCCCCCCTGCAGGGGACAGCCGGGGCTGTCCCCTGCTGCGGAACAGAGGGATGCAAATGGCGCCGTGGATTTACTGGTACACTTCCACACCCAGCAGCTGCTGAGCGTCCGACCACTTCTGGTTCCACTCGTCCATGATGGAGTCCAGAGTCTGGCTGCCGGTCAGAGCGGCCTCCAGAATGGTGGACTTGGTGTAGTCGTTGTTGTTGATGCCGACCTCGCTCTGGTTGTTGACCTCGTCGAACAGGTCCTCCTCGCCTTCCGGCGGCGGGTTGTTGGAGACCAGCTCCACGCCCTGGAAGTCCGCCAGGAAGGCAGGCATCTCGCCGTCCTTGCGGGCGGGGATGCAGCCCTCGTCCACGAAGATGGGGCTCTCGTCCAGCAGCCACTTGACGTACAGCATGGAGGCGATCTGGTTGTCCACAGAGTCCTGCGCGTTGATGGCGTAGCTGTAGTTGCCGCCGGCGCCTGCATACCGCTTGCCGTCCACCGTGATGGGGAACGGCATATAGCTGATGTCCTGGGGGTTGGGGCCGGCGTCCTTGAACTGCTGCACGGCCCAGCTGCCCAGCACCATGGTGGCGATCTCGCCGGAGTTGATGCGGCCCTTGGAGGATTCCCAGTCGGTGGACATGGGGTCGTCCTCGATCAGCCCGCGGGCGACCGACTCATAGAGGGTGTAGTAAACTGCGTAGGGGCCGGTGCCGTCGCCGCGGTCCGAGAAGGGGTTGGACAGGTGGGGCAGTTCGTTGTGGAACTCGGGGTCGCCGGTGGCGGAGCCAAAGATGTAAGCGTCCCAGGCGCCCATGGTCCAGCCTGCGGCAAAGTTGGTGTACAGGGGGATGGCGTCGGTGTTGTCCTTGATGATCTGCAGATCGTCCAGGAACTCATCGGGGGTGGCGGGCGTCTCGGTGATGCCGGCCTCGGCCCAGATGCGGTTGTTGTAGGCCACGCCGTCCGCGTTGCCGCCGTTGGCGATGCCGTACACCTTGCCGCCGTAGGTCTTGTCCGAGATGAAGTTGTAGATGGGGTCCAGGGTGTCGAAGTCGCCCAGGGAGATGAAGTAGGTGCCCAGGTCGGACTTGGCCACGCTGGTGGGGATGAAGCAGATGTCGCCCCACTCGCCGGTCATCAGGCGGAGGGTCAGGCTCTCCTCGTAGTCGGTGACGGCCTCATAGGTGACGGTGATGTTGGGGTACAGCTCGTGGAACTGCTCGGCGTAGCCGGCGTAGGTGGTGTCCACGATGTCGGTGCGGTTGGTCAGGATCTTGATGTCGGCCTTGATGTCCTGATAGTCCTCGCCCAGGTTGATGGAATCAATGGTGGGCAGGGTGCTGGCTTCGGCAGAGCCGCCGGAAGAAGCGGCGCCGCTGCCGGCAGCAGCGCTGGACGAGCTGCCCGAGCCGCCGCAGGCGGTCAGCGCGCTTGCAGCTGCCAGGACGCCGGCAGCTTTCAGGAAATCGCGGCGATGAATCTTGCGCATAGAAAATCCTCCTACTCTTGATACTTCATGTGGTTCTTCGGCCTGCAAGCTGAAATTTTTAGCTTAAAAATTTAGCTCACGGTTTGCGCTTTAAGTATAGATTTTTTGCGGCGTCAAGTCAATAGTCACGGTAAATTTCGTCTCTATGTAACATGTAAACGGAAAAGAATTATGCAAGTCGCTGAAAAAATCGAAAAAATCATGCTAAAATCAAACTTAATAATTTAATTAGCTTATTTCATTAGCTAACAATTTCAGACGAAATGGCCGGTTTTATACCTTTTTGCGTCACTTGTGCGGCAGGTGGGAATTGACGGACTTAAAAAAGACTGGTATAGTAAAGTTAATCAAAACGTTTCAGTCTGCCCGGTACGGCCGGGACAAGTGCGGAAAGGAAATCCCACCATGGCAAAATCAGTACGGATGTCGGATATCGCAAAGCGGCTGGGGATCAGCACCGTCTCGGTCTCCAAGGGGCTGGCCGGCAAGGAAGGCGTCAGCGAGGAGCTGCGCGCCCGCATCCTGGCCGCAGCCCGGGAAATGGGCTACCAGATGCCGGCCCGCACCCAGCAGCACACCGGCGGCAAGAGCATCGGCATCGTGGTCGCCGACCGCTTTTTTAATGAGAACGCCTTCTACTACAGCCTGTACCGCAGCGTGCTGAACAGCGCGGCGGCGGCGGACCTGTCGGTGCTGATGGAGATCGTGTTCCCCCAGGCCGAAAAAAACTGCACCATGCCCACCTTTTTGGTCAACCGCAAGGTGGACGGCCTGATCTTTATGGGCGAGATCGACCGGCGGTACCTGGCCACCGCCATCCAGAGCGGGCTGCCCTTCATGCTGCTGGATTTTTACGACGACGCCATCGCCGCCGACTGCGTCCTCAGCGACAACACCAGCGGCAGCTACATGATCACCGAGCACCTGATCGAGACGGGCCGGCGGAACATCGCCTTTGTGGGCAGTGTGCTGTCCACCAGCTCGATCATGGACCGCTACCTCGGCTACGTAAAAGCCCTGATGCGGGCCAAGCTGCCGGTGCGCCCTGAATGGCTGATCGAGGACCGGGACAGCCGGGGGATCTTCATCCCCATCACCCTGCCCATCGAGATGCCGGACGCCTTTGTCTGCAACTGCGACGAGGTGGCTTTCAACGTGGTGGAACTGCTCAAGCGCCGGGGCTACCGTGTGCCCCAGGACGTGGCCGTCACCGGCTACGATGATTTCCGCTATTCCACCATCTGCAGCCCGCCCCTGACCACCCACCGGGTGGACGTGGACGAGATGGCACGCACCGTCGTGGCACAGCTGTGCCGCAAAATGTCCCATAAGCAGCCTTTGGCCCCCACCGTGGTGATCCCCGGGGCGTTTGTGCGGCGGGAATCGACCTGACCGCGCCCGTCCGCGCCGGCCAAACAGAAAAGCAGGGCGCCGCTTTCTTTCCTGAAAGCGGCGCCCTGCCGTGTGCCGGACAAAAAGAAAACCCGCAGCGTATGCCGCGGGTTAGTGGTGGAGAATTAGGGACTCGAACCCCAGACCCCCTGCGTGTGATGCAGGTGCTCTAACCAGCTGAGCTAATCCTCCGAATCGGAACAGGGATATTATAGCACGGCCGGCGGTAAAATGCAAGCCCCTTTTTCGGGCAAAGGCGAAAAATTTTGGCTGGGGGCAAAAAAGCGCTTTCGGCGGCAGTTTTTTACCCGGCAGCCATTGCCCCGCGGGGCAAAATCGTGTATACTGGAGCCAGCCTGCAAAGAAAAGAGGTTGTTTCTATGTTGACAGTACGCGGGATCGTGACCCTGGTGGTGCTGATCGTGCTGTTCACCCTGGCGGTGATCTGGATCTCCAAAAACGGCGGCTGGAAGGGCGAAGGCTGCGGCGGCAACTGCGCCTCCTGCCACCAGCGCTGCGAAAAGCCCAAGGATCAAAAAGACAGCTGACCCCCTGCCCCTGCCCTGCACAGAGCGGGGGCTTTGCTGTGCCCGGTCACAGCAGGCCGTCCCGGGCGGCGTAGACCGCCAGGGTGCTCAGCAGGTCAGTGTTGGCCTTCTGGTAGGTGGTGCGGCCGATGTGCAGCTTGTCCTGCACCTGCTCCTCGGTCAGGTGGCGGCGGTAGCGCTGCTCCAAAATGCCGGCCCGGATGGGGTCCCGGTGTTCGTAATAGGCTGCGGTCTGGCGCAGGGCGTGGGCCCAGCACTCGGTCTCGGGGCCGGGCTGGCGCTCGATCAGCTGCCAGTGCCACAGGGCGGCGCGGCACTGCCGGCGGTGTTCGCTGGTCATGGACAACTCCTTTCTTGTTGGGTGATGGAAAATCTACTTCAAGGTCCAGAAACAGCGGGCCTGTTCTTCCGCGCTCAAACCAAGCAGGAAGCTCAGCCTCTGGGCCTCCTGCAGTTTGAACTCGCTTTTGCCCTGCAGCCTGCTCTGCAGGGTGGCGCCGCTCATCCCCAGCGCGTGGGCGAGATACTTCTTCTTGTAGCCGCTGGCCGCGACCTGTGCGTTCAGCCGTTCCCGGTCGATCATGCTTGTGCCTCCTTTGGTGCGCTTTGAGTTGATTCAAAATCTATACAGAGTTTACCACAGCAGAGATTAAAAGTCAACTGCCTTGCAGGAATTTGCGCTTGAGGTTGATTCAAAACCAATCCTATGGTATACTAAACGTAATCAAAGCAAACCAAAGTCAACTGTCTGCAACGCAAAGGAGCATTCCTATGTCTGTCCTATCGACCCGTATCCGGCTGCGCCGGGAGGAACTGGGCATGAGCCAGGAGGAGCTGGCCTCCCGGATGGGCTACCGGTCCAAGTCCTCCATCACCAAGATCGAAAAAGGGATCAACGACATCCCCCAGAACAAGCTGGAGGACTTTGCCGCCGCCCTGGAGACTTCCACCGCCTGGCTGCTGGGGCTGGAAAACGGCGGGGGTGTGATCCCCGAGGGATTCGAGGCCATGCCCCGGATGGCACGGGTGCCCCTGGTGGGGTCCATCGCCTGCGGCACCCCCATCACCGCAGAACAGAACATCGAGCGGTACATTGGGGTGCCGGCCGCCTGGCACGCCGACTTCGCCCTGACCTGTCACGGCGACAGCATGGCCCCCACCATCCAGGACGGGGACATCGTCTGTATCCGCCGCCAGCCCGAAGTGGAACAGGGAGAGATCGCGGCGGTCCGCATCGGCGAGGAGGCTACCCTGAAACACTTCCACCGCCAGGGAGACGCCGTCGTTCTGCTGGCCGACAACGCCGCCGTCTGCCCGCCCATGATCTACGCGGGGCCCCAGCTGGCGGAACTGCAGATCGAAGGCAGGGCCGTGGGCCTGTGCCGCAGCCTGTAAGGAGGCGCCCTATGGAACAGCAAACGTTTACCATGCACGCTGTCGCCCACATCGAGAGCGACTTTGCCGAAAAATTTGGCATCCCCCGCCAGAGCGGCCTGGTGGATGCCCTGCGGGCCCGGGTGGTGTTCGAACCGCCCTACCGGGACCCCAGCGCCCTGCGGGGCATCGAGCAGTTCAGCCATATCTGGCTGCTGTGGCAGTTCACCCAGGCCATGCGGGACGGCTGGTCCCCCACCGTCCGGCCGCCCCGACTGGGCGGCAATACCCGCGTGGGCGTCTTTGCCACCCGCTCGCCCTTCCGGCCCAACCCCATCGGGCTGTCCTGCGTCCGGCTGGAAGGGGTGGAGCAGGACCCCGCCCTGGGCCCGGTCCTGCTCGTCCGCGGGGCCGACCTGCTGGACGGAACCCCCATCTACGACATCAAGCCCTATATCCCCTTTGCGGACAGCCATCCCGACGCCGCCGAGGGCTACACCGCCCAGACGCGGGGCTACCATCTGGAAGTGCGCTGTCCCGACGCACTGCGCGCGCCCCTAGCGCCCGAGCAGTGGGCGGCGCTGGCCGGTGTCCTGGCCGGCGACCCCCGCCCCTCCTATCAGGACGACCCCAGCCGGGTGTATGGGATGCGGTTCGCGGGGTATCAGGTGCGGTTCACTGTGGCGGACGGGGTCCTGACCGTCTGCGAGATCACCCCGGAGGGCTGAACCATGGAGCTGCGCAACATCAATACTTTCCTGCACGTGGCCGAACTGCACAGCTTTTCCCAGGCGGCCCGGGAGCTGGATTATTCCCAGTCGGCGGTGTCCAGCCAGATCGCTCAGCTGGAGGAAGAACTGACGGTGCCCCTGTTCGACCGGGTGGGCAAGACGGTCCGCCTGACCGACGCGGGCCAGACCTTCCTCCACTATGCCCGCACCCTGCTGACCACCGCTCAGCAGGCGAAAGCGGCCCTGCAGCCCGCCCCCGAGGCCAGCGGCACCCTGCGGGTGGCCATCGCGGACAGCCTGTGCAGCGCCATGATGCCGCCCCTGCTGGAGCGTTTCCACGCTTTGTGCCCGCGGGTGGAAGTCAGCCTGCGCACCGCCACCACCCAGGAAATGCAGGACCTGCTCACGGCCAACCGCGCCGACCTGGCCTATACCTTTGACCAGCCCGTCACCCACCCGGCCTTTATCCGCCTGCTGGACGAGTCCGAGCCCTGCTGCTTCCTCGCACCGGCGGGACATCCCTTGGCCGGGCGGCAGGGGCTCGCGCTAGCCGACCTGGCCGGGCAGGAGTTTTTGCTCACCGAGCGGGGCATGAGCTACCGCGAGGCCCTGGAACATCTGCTGGCCGCCCGCAAACTGTCCCTGCGGCCCTATCTGGAACTGGGCGACGCCGCTCTGCTCTGCCGGCTGGTGGAGCGGGGGCTGGGGCTGACCTTCCTGCCGCGGTACATGGTGGACGCCAGCCTCACCGGCCAGGCCGTCCCCCTGGACGTGGCCGACTGCCGCATCGAGATGCGCCGCCAGCTGTTCTGTCACAAGGACAAATGGATCACCCCCCAGATGGAGGCGTTCATCCGGCTGGCGAAAGAGGGATCTTTCCTGCAAGGCTGACGCCGGACTAAATTTTGTCCCCCTAAAGCGTGGCGCTTTTGCGGCACGCTGAAACGCACAGAAAGCCGCCGGCGCGTATGCACCGGCGGCTTTCTGCGTTAGGAGAAGCTTACGTCTCTATGATGAGGGGATCTATGACAGAGGAGGGGTGGCCAGGCGGAGCCCGGCCGGAGAGCGAACGCTTAGTTGAGGATGGTCAGCTCGGTGTCGACGTCGAACAGGTGGACCTTGTGCTGGTCGAATGCGACGCGGACGGTATCGCCGTGACGGGCCTTGGAGGTGGGCGAGACGCGGGCGGTCATCTTGTTGCCCTTGTAGTCCAGGTACAGGTAGATCTCAGCGCCCATCATTTCGGAAACCTCGACCTCAGCGTTCAGCTGGCAGTCGGGATGCTTTGCCATGAACTCGGGCTCGTCGTCGATGTCCTCGGGACGGATGCCCATCTTGACCTTCTTGCCGACATAAGCATCCAGCTTGCCGTCGGCGGTCTTTTCCTTGGGCAGGGGGATCAGGTCGCCGCCCAGGTCAACGGCGTACTGGTCGCCCTTCTTGGTCAGGCTGCCGTCCAGGAAGTTCATCTGGGGGCTGCCGATGAAGCCTGCGACGAACATGTTGCAGGGGTAGTCGTACAGGTTCTGCGGGGTATCGACCTGCTGGATGATGCCATCCTTCATGACGACGATGCGGTCGCCCATGGTCATGGCCTCGGTCTGGTCGTGGGTAACGTAGATGAAGGTGGTGGCCAGCTTCTTGTGCAGCTTGATGATCTCGGTGCGCATGCTGGTACGCAGCTTGGCGTCCAGGTTGGACAGAGGCTCGTCCAGCAGGAAGACGGCCGGGTTACGGACCATGGCGCGGCCCAGAGCGACACGCTGGCGCTGGCCGCCCGACAGAGCCTTGGGCTTGCGGTCCAGCAGGTGCTCGATTTCCAGGATCTTGGCGGCCTCATGGACGCGCTTGTCGATCTCGTCCTTCGGGGTCTTGCGCAGCTCCAGGCCGAAGGCGATGTTCTTGTAAACGGTCATGTGGGGGTACAGAGCGTAGCTCTGGAACACCATGGCGATGTCGCGGTCCTTCGGGGGGACGTCGTTGATCAGACGGCCGCCGATGTACATCTCGCCCTTGGAGATCTCCTCCAGGCCGGCGATCATGCGCAGGGTGGTGGACTTGCCGCAGCCGGAGGGGCCGACGAAGATGATGAACTCCTTATCCTTGATCTCAAGGTTGAAGTCGGTGACGGACGGGGCAGTGGCGCCCGGGTAGATCTTGTAGATGTGCTGGCAGCTAATCGAAGCCATGAGAGTGCCTCCCTAATGTTTGATGGATTTATGACGGTTTATAGACGGATTCTGACGGCCCTTGACGGGCCTCTCGCTTGCTGGTACTATAATAGCAGATATTTTTGTGATATGAAATAGCATTTTATTGATTAGAGGTGTCGGATATTGCTGTACCACTGGGAATCCACCGCTGCCCTGGCCGCTGTCCGGGACGAGCAGACTTCGGCCCCCCTCACCCTGACCGGGGAGGGGCTGTGGGTGTGTCTGCTGTCCAGCGGCAGCTGCACCGCCGCGCTGGGGGACGCGCCGGGCGCTCTGCCCGCGCTGCCGCCGAAACCCGTGGAGGCTGGCGGCCTGGTCCTGGGCCGCTCGCCCCTGGTGCTGGCCCCGGAGGGGGACAGCCACCTGCTGTGCCTGCTGCTGACCGGCACGGCCCCGGCCCAGCTGCTGGCCGGCCTGCCGGAGCAGCCTTTCCCGGCCCGGGGCGAGACCTGCCCCGGCGCGGCCGAGCTGATGGGCCGCCTTGCGGGAGAGGAGGCCGCCTCCAGCCGGGCCCGCAGCCAGATGGTGTTCGCTTTGCTGTGTGAGCTGGCCAACGCCGACAGCGCCGCGCCGCCCCTGCCTCCCCTGGCGGCCGCCGCCATCGAGGATATCCGCGCCAACTACGCCGGCCTGTACGGCGTCGAGGAGCTGAGCGAGCGGCTGGGCGTCTCCAAGAGCCACCTGATCCGGGTGTTCACGGCGGCGGTGGGGGTGCCCCCGGGACGCTACCTCACCAGCGTGCGGATCGAGGCCGCCATGAAGCTGCTGCTCCACCGGGAGTACAGTCTGGACGTGGTGGCCAGCCTGTGCGGCTTTTCGGGCGCGAACTACCTGTGCCGCGTGTTCAAAAAGGAGACGGGCCAGACCCCCGCCCAGTGGCGGGCCGCCGCCGCCCGCACCGCCATGGCCGACCTGACCGCCGAGGAAAAGACGCGGGAACAGGAGATGTTCATCTGAAGCGGCAGCCGGAAGGGGAGGGGGAAAAACAAAATTTGACCTTGCAGGACAAAAATTGCCGATGTACAACAAGCGCTCCGGGCCGTATAATAGAATGGAAAATAAAGGTGGTTTTTGCGCGGCAAGCCCTTGCCGCGCTTTTTTGGGATATATGAACAGCAGGAGACAGGAACCATGGGAGGGCGTCTATGTACCGGTTGATCATTGCGGACGACGAAGAAAATATACGCAACGGCATGGCACACAGCCTGCCCTGGCGGGAGTGGGGCTACGAGGTGGCGGCCCTGTGCGCCAGCGGCCAGGAAGTGCTGGACCAGATGGCGTCCTGCAAACCGGATGTGGTCCTGTCCGATATACGGATGCCGGGGATGGACGGGTTGGAGCTGATGCAGCGGCTCAGCCGGGATTATCCCCAGGTCAAGATCGTGATCCTGAGCGGCTACAGCGATTTCAAATACCTGAATATGTCCATCCGCAGCCATGTGGCCGAATATCTGCTCAAGCCCACCGACATCGACGATTTTGAGGAGACGTTCCGCCGGCTGAAAGCCTCCATGGACCACGAGCGGCTGCGCCGGGCCCAGATCACCGAGAGCGTGCTGCGGCACTTCCACGCCTGGCTGTCCGCGCTGCTGGGCGGGGTGGCGACCCCCGAGGACACCGACCGCTTTCTGCCCATGCTGACCGAGGCGGGCATCGACCTGGACAACCTGCAGATCGCGGCGTTCGTCCTGGACGGCCACGGCGGAGACGAGCGCTCCGACTAGGTGGCCTTCTGGCGCAGGGTGTGGGAGGCCGTGGCCGCCCTGCCGCGGGGCCGGTTCCACCGGCTGCCCTTTTTGCTGAACGGGGAGGACCTGGTGGTCCTCTACAGCAGCGGGGACGAGATCGCCCCCGATGACGTCCGGGCCGACATCGAAGCCATCCAGCAGGCCGCCCGGGACAAGGCGCGCGTGACCCTCTCCGCCGGGGTCAGCGACCTGTGCACCGAGCCGGGGATGCTGCCCCAGGCCTACGAGCAGGCCAACTGCAGCGCCAAGCAGAGCGCCTTTGTGGGCCACGAGTCGGTCTATTTCTTCTCCCAGATGCAGAAGGAGCGCCCCGCCGGGATGCCCTATTTCGACACCGAGCAGGTGGAAAAAGCCCTGCTGGCGCAGGATTACGACGCTTTGCGCGCCGAGATCGACCGGGTGCTGCTGCCGCTGGCGCAGCAGCTGCCCGAATACCGCGCCGTGGACCAGCTGTGCCTGTCGCTGCTGTTCCATGTGTCTTTGTGGGGGCTGCGGTACGGCATCCAGATGGAGGAGGTGCTGCGCTCCCTGGGGGCCCACTATACGGATATTTACGCTCTCCGCCAAGCGGGACTTTGTGCTGGCCTGCCTGTTCGGGTGCCAGCAGGCGCTGGCGGTCCGCCGTCGCAGCCACAGCCACACCGTCAAGAGCGTGGCCATGAAGGTGCGGGAATATGTGGACGCCGAATACTGCTCCAACGCCCTCTCGCTGGAGAGTGTGGCCGCCTATGTGCACAAGACGCCGGCGTACATCTCCCGGGTGTTCAAAAATGAGCTGGGCTGCAATTTCAGCGACTATCTGACCGAAAAGCGGATGCGGCTGGCCGCCCAGCTGCTGGCCCAGCCGGACGGCAAGGTCTACCGCATCGCGGCCCAGTGCGGCTACGCCGATACATCCAACTTTATCCGGGTGTTCAAGCGCTTTTACGGCGTCAGCCCTGCGGAATACCGCGCTGTGCAGGGAGGTGCGGAATAAAGGCCGGCCGTTCGACGCTGCGGCGGCGGATGCTCATCGCCCTGCTGTGCTGCTTTGTGCCCATGGTGGCGGTCATCTCGCTGCTGTTCGTGCGGGCGTTCGGGACCCAGCAGGCCGCCGAAGAAGAAACCCTGCTCTACGGCGCGCAGGACATCCGCGCCGCGCTCGACCGCTTTGCCGATGGGGTGTACAGCGTGTCGGACGCGTTTTCCACCGATGAACGGCTGATCGAGCTTTTGGACCGGGACTACAGCGCCGACCCCATCGCCAAGCAGTACGCCATCACCTACACCAACAACGCTTTGTTCGAGAGCTATTCCCGCCTGGTCCAGCAGGAAAAGATCGACGCCATCTATATGCCCGCCCGGCGGGAAGTGCTGGATTTCCGCGACCCCAACCAGGTCACCACCCTGCTGGTGAAAAAGTTCGAGGAGCTGGCCGTGGACGACCCCGGCAAGATGGGCCGGTTCTACTTTTACTCGCTGCAGAAAAACTTCCTCTCCACCGAGACCTACGGCGAGCCCCGGCGGGATATGGTGGTGCTGGGCAGCCGGCGGGTCTACTCGGCCCTCAAGAGCGGCTACCCCTACATCCATATCTTTGCGGTGGAGGAGCAGACCCTCTATGACCTCTACCAGTACCAGGCAAAGCGCCTGGGGGCCGACGTCTACATCCTGACCGAGGACGGGGCGCTGATCTCCTCCACCGACGAGGCGGCCGTGGCCGCCGGGCAGGCGCCCGCCGCGCTGCTGGAAAGCGCCGCCGGCCTTGACGCCGGGACGGACAGCATCCGCCTCGACGGCGAGCAGTACAATGCCGCCGCGGCGGTCTGCCATTCGACCGACTGGCGGGTGCTGGTCCTGGTGCCGACCCGGACGCTGCTGGCCTCTACCTTCTCCCTTTATTTCCAGATCCTGGGCGTGGTCGCGCTCTGCCTGGTGGTGTTCGCCGTCCTGATCTGGCACTTCTACCGGCGGTTCATGGCGCCGCTGGCCCAGCTGGAACAGGCCATGCGCCAGGCCGACGCCGGAGACCTGAAAGCCTATGTCAAGCCGCAGGGCTCGGTGGAAGTGGTGCGGATGATGGAGGGCTACAACGCCATGCTGGACAGTCTGCGCACCGGCATCGAGCAGCAGATGGAGATGCAGCGCCGCCGGCAGGACCTGGAGATGCAGGTGCTGATGAGCCAGATCAACCCGCACTTTTTGTACAACACCCTCGAGTCCATCGTCTGGAAGGCCGGCGAGGCGAGCCGCCCCGACATCGGCAAGCTGGCCTCGTCGCTGGGCAAGCTGTACCGGCTGAGCATTTCGGGCGGACTGTTCGTCCCCCTGGAGCAGGAGCTGGAACACGTGCAGATGTACATGAACATCCAGCGCAGCCGCTACGGCAACAAGGTGGACTATGAAGTCCGCCTCCACCGTGTGGACCCCGACGGGGTGGAGGTGCTCAAACTGATCCTGCAGCCCATTGTGGAAAACAGCCTGCTCTATGGCATGGACGGGCTGGACCACACCCTGCGCATCCGGGTGGCCGCCTGGCGGCGGGAGGGCAAACTGGCGCTCACCGTCACCGACAACGGCGTGGGGATGGACAAGGCCGCCCTCGCCGCCCTGCGCCAGCAGATCGTCCACGGGCGCAAGCCGAAGGCCGAGGCCAACTACCGCAGCACCGGCATCGGGCTGCACAACATCGGCGCGCGGCTGCGGCTGTACGCCGGCTCGACCAGCTGCATCAAGGTGCAGAGCAAACCGGGCTTCGGCACCCGCGTCACCCTCGAACTGCCCTGGCGGGACGCAGAACAGCCCGAACCGTCCTGAAAAGACAAAGCGAGCCCCGTCCGGATTTCTACGCCGGTCGGGGCTTTTTTGACCCCGCGCCAGGCGCGAAAAGCGGTTTCATAGGCTGATTTTGACCTGCATCAGCGGTTCTTGACAAAAGTCAAAAAATGCAGACGGACTGCATTTCCCGCCGTTCGTTCCTCAAGTGCGCCGGCATGGGCGCTGTGACCGCGGCTGCCGCCGGCCTGCTGGCTGGCTGCGGCGGCTCGGACAGCTCCTCGTCCAGCACCGCTTCTTCGGCTGCAGCTGCTGAGCCCGCCGATCCCAACAAGCCCTACGCCGGCGTGACCCTCTACTACGCCGCCACCGACACCGAGGCCACCGGCCCTGAGATGCAGGACATCGTGGCCATGGTCAAGGAAAAGACCGGCATCAACATCGAGTTCAACATCATCCCCAAGGCCGACACCGGCGAGGTGGACAAGCGCCTGGTCAGCCTGCAGGCCGGCGACGCGCTGGACATCGTCTATGGCACCGTGGCCCAGCTGAAGGTCTTTTACGACGCAGGCGTCCTGGAGCCCCTGGATGAGCTGGCCGGCGCCGCAAGCTACGACATCAAGTCGGTGTTCGGCGACAGCGCCCCGGTCTACGACGACGGCCTGACCTACGGCCTGCCCGCCTTCACCGACGTGTGGTGCACCTTCATCAACACCAAGGTGTTCGAGAACGCCGGCGTGGAGATCCCCTCCGCCGAGGGCTGGACCTGGGAGAAGTATGTGGAGACGGCCCAGAAGCTGACCAATCTGGACGAGGAGATCTACGGCTCCCTCATGCTGGATTACGACTGCTACAACTATATGTACGCCCTCCAGAACGGCGCCGAGCACTACAAGGAGGACGGCACCTCCAACTACGACGATCCCCGCTTCCGCGACAGCGTCGAGTTCTTCTACAGCCTGGGCAATGAGCTGCAGGTCCAGCCGGACATCACCACATATAAGGCTGGCGTCTACCCCTGGAACGCCTTCCCCTCCACCGGTGTGGCCAACGCCGACGGCAGCTACGACAAGGCGCAGTTCGGTATGTTCGTCTGCGGCGGCTGGGCTGCCTCCATGCTGCCGGATACCGAGAAGTATCCCCGCGACTGGCAGTGCGTCATCCTGCCCATGCCCTACCCCGAAGGACAGGAGCCCTCGACCCTGACCGTCCCCGGCTGCTACGCCGTCCCCTCCACCAGCAAGAACAAGGAAGCCGCTTTCGAGGCTGTCCGCTGCATCGCTGAGAACCAGTACACCCTGGGCTACGGCCGTGTGCCCGCCCGTGTGGACCTGACCGACGAGGAGACCACCGACTACATCGAGAACGGCCTGGTGCCCACCTACGCCGCCACCGACAACATCCCCGCCGAGCAGTTCAAGGCTGCCTGGTTCGACCCGACCCGCAAGGTCCTGGCCGAGAAGATCGTCGGCGCCGCCGATACCACCATCAGCCAGATCTGGACTTCGGAGGCCCCCCTGTACGGCATGGGCCAGCAGGACCTGGATACCACCATGAAGAATATCCTGGACCGCTCCAACGAAGCCATCAAAGAGGCACAGCTGTACTAAATCACGATCCGCTTCCTGCCGCGATTGCCGCCGCCTGCCTGGCGGCGGCATTTTTTGAGAAAAGGAGGTCCATTCCATGCCGCATCCCGCAAAAGCAAAAGCCAAGAAATCGTCCACCGCCCGGCACGAAGCGATCCAGGGCTACCTGTTCGTCACTCCGTACCTGATCGCCTTCACCATCTTCACCGGCATCCCGTTTGTCTCGGCGTTCGTGCTGTCCTTCCTGGATGTCAAGTTCATCACCCGTCTGGACGACGTGCACTTCGTCGCCTTCAAGAACTTTATCCGCTTCTTCTCCAATAAGGAAGCGCTGGCCGCCCTCGGGCGCACCGGCCTGTACACCCTGATCTATGTGCCGGTCATCATGATCCTCAGCTTCATCCTGGCCTACCTGCTGAACAAGGGCGTGTTCTGGGCCAAGGGCATCCGCTCGATGTTCTTCCTGCCCTACGTCTCCAACATGGTGGCCGTCGCCGTCGTGTTCCAGCTGATGCTGGGACCCCGCGGCCCCTTCTACCTGCTGCAGAAGTTCTTCGGCGTGGAGGACCCCATCATCCCCCTGCTGAACCAGAAATGGGCCCTGCCGGTGGTCGTCCTGATCGCTGTGTGGAAAGGCATCGGCCTGAACTTCCTGACCTACCTGGGCGCGCTGCAGAACGTGGATAAGTCCCAGGTGGAGGCCGCCGAGATCGACGGCGCCAACAAGTGGCAGCAGATCAAGAACGTGGTCATCCCCGCCGTGGCCCCCACCACCTTCTTTTTGACCATCAGTTCCATCATCACCAGCCTGCAGAACTTTACCGTCATCCAGTCCCTGACCGACGGCGGCCCCGGCCAGGCCACCACCGTCATGAGCCTGAACATCGTCAACACCGCGTTCGTCAAATACGAGACCAGCTACGCCGCCGCCCAGGCCCTGGTCATGTTCGCCATCGTCATGGTCATCACCCTGATCCAGTGGCGCGGCCAGAAAAAGTGGGCAGATCAGTAAAGGAGGCACCCTGTCATGCGCGCAAAACAAGAGAAGATCCTCAAAATCGTCATCACGGCCGTCATGGTCATCCTGGGCCTGATCTGCATTTACCCCTTCATCTTCATGCTGTCCTCGTCGTTTAAGACGAGCGGCGACGTCCTGTCCACCCCCCTCCAGATCATCCCCTCGAACTTCACCATGATGAACTTCGAGACCCTGTTCAACAACGAGTTCTACGACTTCTTCCAGTGGTTCGGCAACACGGTGGTCATGACCGGCCTGACCCTGATCCTCAAGTTCTTCATCATCACCATCACCGCTTACGGCTTTGCCAAGATCAAGTTCCCCGGCCGGGACGCCATCTTCCTGGTCCTGCTGGCCGGCCTGATGATCCCCAGCGACATCATGATCATGCCCCGCTACATCATCTTCAAAAATCTCGGCATCCTGAATACTATGTGGTCCCTGATCCTGCCCGCCGCTGTGGACGTCTACTTTGTGTTCCTGCCGCGCCAGGCCTTCGTGGCGGTGCCCGAGGCTCTGAGCGAGGCCGCCCGCATCGACGGATGCAGCCACTTCACCATTTACCGCCGCATCATCCTGCCCCTGTGCATGCCGCAGGTGTCCACCATGCTACTGTTCAGCTTCGTCTGGAGCTGGAACGACTACATGGGCCCCTACCTGTACATCTCGGACATCAACAAGCAGATGATCTCGGTCGGTATCAAGCTGTTCGCCTCCGGCCTCGCGCAGGACTACGGCGCCCAGATGGCCGGCGCGACCCTGGTTTTGATCCCGGTCATCGTGGCCTTCTTCCTGTGCCAGAAGTACTTCGTGGAAGGCATCACCGCCGGCGCAGTCAAGGGCTGATTTTACAACAAACAGAAGGAGTTTTCAACGCTATGCGTGATCGTGCGCTTCTGCCCGCAGCCGGGCAATTCTACAAGGCCAACCTCCACTGCCACACCGTCCTGTCGGACGGCCGCTGGACCAAAGAGCAGGTCAAGGCCGAGTACCAAAAGCGTGGTTATTCCATCGTGGCTTTCACCGACCACCGCCACTACGGCTGGCACCCTGAGCTGATGGACGACACTTTTATCCCCATCGCCGCCTATGAGGCCGACCTGAACGGGCCCTTCCCCCCGTCGGGCAGCTTCCAGTGGGTCAAGACCTACCACCTGAATTTCTACGACACCGACCCCGCGGCCCGCGGCGGCTTTACCGCCGTCCAGCCGCCCCAGCAGTACGGCGACCTGGAGGCCCTCAACGGCTTTATCGCCCGGATGAACGCCGGCGGTTTCCTGTGCTGCTACAACCACCCCTACTGGTCGCTGCAGAATTATAACGATTATGCGGGGCTCAAGGGCGCGTTTGCGATGGAGATCTACAACCACGGCTGCGAGCTGGACGGCCTGTACGGCTACGCGCCCCAGGCATACGACGAGATGCTGCGGGCCGGGCAGAAGCTGTTCTGCGTCGCCACCGACGACAACCACGACACCTATGCCCCCGGCGACCCCCGTTGCGACTCCTTCGGCGGCTTTACCATGTTCAAGCTGGAAAAGCTGACCTATGCAAGCGTGATCGAGGCCCTCAAAAAGGGCGACTTCTACGCCTCCACCGGCCCCGAGCTGCAGGAGCTGTACATCCGGGACGGGGCGCTGTGCGTCCGGTGCAGCCCGGTGGAAAAGATCTATGTGGTCACCAGCGGCCGCCGCTGCCTGATGAAGCTGGCCGCCCCCGGCGAGACCCTGACCGAGGCCGTGTTCCCCCTGAACGGGGACGAGGGTTACGTCCGGGTGGACTGCCGGGACGGTCAGGGCCGCCACGCCTACTCCAACGCCTACTGGCTGGACGAGTAAGCGCCGATGGCCGCGACACATACGTTTACCCGCCTGACCACGGCCGGGCAGGGCCGCAGGCTGTTCCTTTTGAGCTGGATCGCCTACGCGGCCGCCTACGTGGGGCGGTACAATTATTCCGCCGTCATGAGTGCCATCACCGCCGAAGGGACCCTGACCCTTTCGGCAGCGGGGGCCGTCTCCACCGGCTACTTTGTCTGCTACGCGGCGGGGCAGATCCTCTGCGGCATCCTCAGCCAGAAGGCTTCCCCCTTTGGGATGATCCCCCTGGGGCTGGCCCTGTCGGCGGGGTGCAACTTTGGGATGGGCGTTGCCCCGGCGGGGGCCATGCCCCTGCTGTGGGCGGCCAACGGCCTGTTCCAGGCCATGGTCTGGCCGCCCATCGTCCGCCTGTTTGCCGAGTGCATGCCGTTTGAACAGCAGGATTCCGCCTGCGTTTCCATCAATTCCACCACGCCGGCCGGGACGCTGGGCGCCTATGCCCTCAGCGCCGCGGCCCTGGCGCTGGCGGGCTGGCGGATGGCGTTCTGGACCTGCGGCGCGCTGATGCTGGCAGTGGCCTTGCTGTGGACCGTTGGCAGCGCGCCTTTGCGCCGCGCCGCCGGCAGTGCGCCCGCCAAGGCCGCGCCGGAAAGCCCCGCCGCCCGCAAAGCCGGACCGGGCGCGGCGCGCCGGATGCTGCCGGCCCTGTTTGTCGCCGGCCTAGTCTGGCTGGTGGTGCCGGCCATGCTCCACGGCGGGCTGAAGGACGGCGTTACCAGCTGGGTGCCCAGCATGATCCAGAGCAATTTCGGCGCAAGCCCCGCCTTCTCGGCGGCTGTCTCGATGGTGCTGCCCCTGGTCAACCTGACCGGCGCGTATCTCGCCGGCTGGCTGGACCACCGGGTGTTCCACAACGAGGTCAAGACCTCGGCGGCGCTGATGGGGCTGGCCCTGGCCTGCCTGCTGGCGCTGCCCATGGCGGTGAAAGCCAGCCTGCCGGCCTCGCTGGTGCTGCTGGCCGCCACCACCGCCCTGATGCTGGGGGTCAACACCATGTTCATCAATGTGATGCCGGTCAAGATCGGCCGCAGCAGCGGCGCAGCCGTCCTCTCGGGCAGCCTGAACGCCATCACCTACCTGGGGGCGGCCATCGCCACCTGGGGCATCGGCGCGGCGGCCGAGGGCTTCGGCTGGGGGGCGGTGTTCGTCCTCTGGGCCGTGATGGCAGGGACGGCGCTGGCCGTCTGCCTGCTGCTGGCCCGGCCCTGGGGCCGCTTTGTCCGGGAATGTGAGACGGAAAGGGGGGACCGGGTATGAACGCAAGACCTGTGCTCTGGGCCGGCGCGGCAGAGGCAGCCGCGGCAGTCCAGCGGCAGTGCCCGCAGGCCGCGGCGGACGCTCTGGCCCGCGCCGGGGAGATCTGCGAACACACCTTCCTGTTCCGGGACCACTGGGAGATGGAGCCCACCCGCGAGCCCGTCCATTTTGACGGCCCCGTTGTCTGGGACGCCGTCCCCGCCGGGGACCCCGAGTGGATCTACGCCCTCAACCGGCACACCATCTTTGTCAATCTGGGCAAGGCCTGGCAGTACACCGGCCAGGCCCGCTATCTCGACGCCTTTGTTTCCCTGCTGGAGGACTGGCTGGACCGCGTGCCCCGCACCCCCGCCAGCGAAAACACCACCTGGCGGGCGCTGGAAGCCGGCCTGCGCCCCGAAAATTGGCTGCGCGCCCTCGGCCTGTTCGGGCAGGCTGTGCCGGCGCCCCTTTGCCGCCGCATCGACGAGAGCCTGGCCCGGCACGGGGCATACCTGGCCGAGGCGCACGGCCCCTTCCAGCGGCTGAGCAACTGGGGGGCCATCCAGTCCCACGGGCTGTTCCTGATCGGGCTGTGGCTGGGCCGCGCCGATTGGCAGGAACTGGCCCTCGGCCGCCTGGCCGGAAACGGCGTCCCAGGCGCTGGCGGTCAGCGGCAACTACATCCTCCGCGCCGGCTGGGGAAAAGAGAACGCCTATGTCCACTTCCACGCCGGGAGCCTGGGGGGCGGCCACGGGCACGCGGACCTGCTCCACATCGACGTATACCACGGCGTGGAGGCCGTCCTGACCGACCCCGGTCGCCTGACCTATGTGGACGGGGACCTTCGCCGGACCCTGAAAGGCCCCGCCGCCCACAACACCCTCCGGCTGGACGGCGTGGATTTCACCGCGTACCGGGGCACCTGGGAGTGGGGCCCCATCGCCCAGCCTTTGCCCGTCCGGGCACGCTTTGCCCCGCAGGCGGACTGCCTTGCGGGCGGGCACCTGGGCTACCTCGCGCAGGGCGCGGCGGTGGAGCGAAGGCTGGTCTTTCTCAAGCCGGGGCTGCTGGTGGGGGCGGACATCGTCCGCGCCCCGGACGGGCAGCTCCACCGGGCCGAGCAATTCTTCCACTTTGGGCCGGGCGTCCTCACCGCCGGGGCGGACGCCGCCTTCTGGCAGGGGGCGCGCACCTGCGCCCAGCTGCGCTGGCTCAGCGGGCAGCAGGCCGCGTGCTTTGCGGCCCCCTTTGCCCGCGTCTACAACCACCTGGACGAAGCCCCGGCCCTCCGGCTGGAAGCTCCCGCCGCCGGGGTGACGGCCCTGCTCTGGGTGCTCAGCCTGGGCGGCCCCTGTGAGGCGGAGCGCCTGCCGGTCTGCACTGGCGCCGGCCAGCCCCTGCCCGCCGCTGCGTGGCAGTACGACAAAGAGGCCGAGGCGGTGGTCATCCCCGCGCCGGAGGCGTTCCATGAGTACACCGTCAGCTTTCTGGCTTACCTGATCTGGGACCCCGTCCATATGTACAACGCCGTGGTCAACGGCTGGACCGACGTGGAGCACCAGATCCCCTTCGACGTGCGCCAGCCCAAGACCCACCAGTATACGCTGGAGCGCCTGCGCTGCTTTTTGGAGAGCCACCCCTATGTGGATGTGGTGCGGTTCACCACCTTCTTCCACCTGTTCACCCTTGTGTTCGACGAGCTGCGGCGGGAAAAGTACGTGGACTGGTACGGCTATTCCGCCTCGGTCAGCCCCTACATCCTGGAACGGTTTGAAAAAGAAGCGGGCTATCCCTTCCGCCCCGAGTACATCATCGACCAGGGCTACCACAACAACCAGTACCGCGTGCCCAGCAAGGAATACAAGGACTTTATGGCCTTCCAGCAGCGGGAAGTCAACGCCCTGGTGCGCGAGATGACCGACATCGTCCACGAGTACGGCAAGGAAGCCATGATGTTCCTGGGCGACCACTGGATCGGCACCGAGCCCTTTGGGGATGTGTTCGCCTCCTCCGGTGTGGACGCCATCGTGGGCAGCGTGGGCAACGGCAGCACCCTGCGGCTGATTTCGGACATCCCCGGCGTCAAGTACACCGAGGGGCGTTTCCTGCCCTACTTCTTCCCCGACACCTTCCACGAGGGCGGCGACCCCGTCCGCGAGGCCAAGGAGAACTGGGTCACTGCCCGGCGGGCCATCCTGCGCAAGCCCATCGACCGCATCGGCTACGGCGGCTACCTCAAGCTGGCCTGCGATTTCCCCGAGTTTTTGACCTACGTGGAGAGCGTGTGCAACGAGTTCCGCGAGCTGTACGACAACATCAAGGGCACCACCCCCTACTGCGTCAAGCGGGTGGGCGTGCTGAACTGCTGGGGCAAGGTCCGCTCCTGGGGCTGCCACATGGTGCACCACGCCCTCTACCAGAAGCAGAACTACAGCTACGCCGGCGTCATCGAGGCGCTGAGCGGCGCCCCCTTCGACGTCCGCTTCATCAGCTTTGAGGACGTCAAGAACGACCCCCATGTCCTGGATGGCATCGACGTGCTCATCAATGTGGGCGACGCCGACACCGCCCACACCGGCGGCATCTGGTGGGAGGACCCCGCCGTCTCCTCCGCCATCCGGCGCTTCGTCTGGAACGGCGGCCTGATCGGCGTGGGCGAGCCGGGCGGCCACCAGTACCAGGGCCGTTTCCTGCAGCTGGCCGGCGTGCTGGGCGTGGAAAAAGAGACCGGCTTCACCCTCAACTACGACAAGTACAACTGGGACGAGCACCGCGGCCACTTCATCCTGGCCGACTGCCCCAATCACGACATGGACTTCGGCGAGGGCAAGAAGAACATCTACGCCCTGGAAGGCACCGACATCCTCATCCAGCGGGACAGGGAAGTCCAGCTGGCTGCCCACGACTACGGCCAGGGCCGCGGCGTCTACATCAGCGGCCTGCCCTACAGCTTCGCCAACAGCCGCGCGCTCTACCGGGCCATCCTGTGGGCGGCCCACAGCGAGGACGAGCTGCACACCTGGTTCAGCTCCAACTACAACGTCGAAGTGCACGCCTACGTGAAAAACGGCAAGTACTGCGTGGTGAACAATACCTACGAGCCCCAGGATACCACCGTCTACCGCGGCGACGGCTCCAGCTTTGAACTGCATCTAGACGCCAACGAGATCAAGTGGTACAGCATCGCATGAGCGGGCGCCTGCGCGAAGCGGCGTCGGTAGCCCCCAGCCCGCGGCAGCTGGCCTGGCAGCAGATGGAGTTTTATGGGTTCATCCACTTTGGGATGAACACCTTTACAGACCGGGAGTGGGGGGACGGCACCGCCAGCCCCGCCCTGTTTGACCCGGCGCATCTCGACCTGGACCAGTGGGCCGGCGCACTGAAAAGCGCCGGGATGCGGGGGCTCATCCTGACCTGCAAGCACCACGACGGCTTCTGCCTGTGGCCCAGCGCCCACACCGGCTACAGCGTCAAAAATGCCCCCTGGAAAAACGGCCGGGGGGATGTGGTGGGCGAGACGGCGGCGGCCTGCCGCCGGGCCGGGCTGAAGTTCGGGGTCTACCTCTCCCCCTGGGACCGGCACGACCCCCGCTACGGCACAGGCAAGCCCTACGACAACTACTATGTGGCCCAGCTCACCGAGCTGCTCACCCAGTACGGGGAGCTGTTCTGCGTCTGGCTGGTGAGACAGTTTCCTGCCTTGTCCTGGGGGAGTACCTGCCCCTCGGCCAGCACATCGAGGCCGGCTGCATCGAGGCGGACGGACGCCCCGTCGCCTCCTTTACCGTGGTGGGCCACAAGCGGATCTGCCGTTTTACGCCGGTGACGGCGCAGCGCCTCACCGTCCGCATCACCGCGGCCCGGGCCGAACCGGCCCTCCGGCTGGCGGCGGCCTACCGCTGACGTTGCCATTCTCCGATCCTTCTCTATATCGCACGCCCCTGCCAAAAGCAGGCAAAAGCCTCCCTGTCACTAAACGGGGAGGCTTTTGTTGCGTCAAGAGACCCGGTTCAAATGAGCTGGACCAGCAGGGCGAAGGCCGGCAGGACGACGATGGACAGCAGGGTGGACACCACCACGCTCCCGGCGGCAAGTTCCTCGTCGTAGTGGTATTGGACGGCGAACACCGAGGTGATGGCGGCACAGGGGCAGGCTTCCAGCAGGATGACGACCGCCCCCACCATCCCGCCGGTCCCGGTGGCCAGGCAGAGCAGAAGGGCCGCCGCCGGCACTACGGCCATCCGCAGAAAGAGGGTGTACCAGAGGGAGCCCCGGCGGATGACCGAGCGCAGGTCGCTGGTGGCGATGATGATGCCGGTAATGAGCATCGAGAGGGGCGTGTTCATCCCGCCCAGCAGGCTGAGGGGCGTGGAGATCAGATCCGGCACGGGCACCTGACCCAGGTACAGGATCAGCCCCAGCGCCACCGCGAGCAGGGCCGGTTTTTTGAGCAGCTGCCCGAGAGAATGCTTTTCCTGGCTGCCGGGGGCCAGCAGGGCGGTGCCCGCCGTCCAGATCAGGATATTGAAAAAGGTGTTGAAAATGCTGGCGTACAAAAGCCCCTCGGCCCCGAACAGGGCTTCGATCAGAGGAAAGCCCATGTAGGCCGCGTTGGAAAACGTGATGGCAAAGCGGAGCAGAGGGCGGTTCGGGTCTTTCATCCGGCGGGTGGCCAGCAGGGCGATGCCCAGGCCCGCAAACAGGACGGCGGCGCTGGCCAGGGCGGTGCGCAGCAGATTGGACAGGATCGCAGGGTCAAAGGGGATCAGGTAGGAATCCACGATCATGGCGGGGACCACGATGTTGATCAGCAGAGAGGAAAAGTTCTGGCGGGCCTCGGCGCCCAGGACCTTGACCCGCACCGCCAGGTAGCCCACCAGGATCAGCAGGAACATGACCAACACCTGCTGGGCTGTGATGGTGACGAGATTGCCGTGATTCATGACAGGGACCTTCTTTCTTGACAAGGCGTTTTTGCAGCCTTATTATAGTGCGGGGCGGCGGGCCCTGCAAGAGAGAAAGTGGCTTTTGTATACAACAAATTGTTCGTGCAAAAAAGCCGAAAAAATTAAAATTTTCTTGTTGACAAGCGCGCCTTTTTGCGCTATAATAACCAAGTCGGGAGCACGCTGCTGATAAAATGCAAAATATGGCCCGTTGGTCAAGCGGTTAAGACAGAGGCCTCTCACGCCTTTAACATCGGTTCGATTCCGGTACGGGTCACCACATATAAAACGGCTGCACGCCGTTTTATATAGATGCCTCTTTAGCTCAGTCGGTTAGAGCACCTGACTGTTAATCAGGGTGTCGCCTGTTCGAGTCAGGCAAGAGGCGCCACAAAGCGATGGATTCTAATCCATCGCTTTTTTAGCGTGGCGAGAAACGCCACGCTTTAGGGGGAACCCATTTCTGCGCGCAGTCGCGCGACAGAAATTCCTTCCCCCTAATGGTTGCGGTTCCCTGCATTTTCTGCGCGCCAGGAATGGCGCTTGAAAATGGCAGACCGCTGCCCCTGCTCTGCTTCGGCTGTTTCGTCCGCTGGACGCGCCTCAGCTTCGCAGTCCCTGGGGACAAAATTTAGCACTGAACCGCGCACTCGCCGCGAAGCGGCTCGCACACTCTCAGTGCCAAATTTCCCTGTATGTGTCCCGTCCATCCGCACATGTCAGCTGGACGGGACTTTTTAATCGTCGGGATTGTTATTTGCGTGAAAAGGAAAACGGGCGCTTAGTCGTGGGTACGGTTGGCGATCTCATCGCAGACCTTCTGGATGAAGGCGTCAAGCTCCATGGTGAAGGTCTCGCCCTTGCGGTCGCGGACCGAGATGTTGCCGGCCTCGGCCTCCTTGGCGCCCAGCACCAGCATATAGGGCACGCGGTCCACCTGCTGGGCCTCGCGGATCTTGTAGCCGATCTTCTCGTTGTCACTGTCCAGGACGACCCGGATGCCGGCGGCGGCCAGCTTGTCGGTGACCTCGCTGGCGTAGTCGAGGGTCTTTTCCGAGACGGGCAGGACCTTGACCTGGGTGGGGGCCAGCCAGGTGGGGAAGCGGCCCTTGGTCTCCTCGATCAGGTAGGCCATGAAGCGGTCGATGGAGCCCAGGATGGCGCGGTGCAGGACGACGGGGGTCTTTTCGGTGCCGTCGGAGTCCACATAGGTCAGGTGGAACTTGGCGGGCAGGCAGAAGTCCAGCTGGCAGGTGGAGAGGGTGTACTCAGCGCCCACGGCGGGCTTGACGTTGACGTCCAGCTTGGGGCCGTAGAAGGCGGCCTCGCCGATCTCCTCGGTGAAGTTGATGCCCAGCTCGGTCAGCACCTCGCGCAGGGCGGTCTCGGCGTGGTCCCACATGGCGTCGTCGTCGTGGTACTTCTTCTTGTCGTTGGGGTCCCGCAGGCTCAGCACGCAGCGGTAGTCGGTGATGCCAAAGTCCTTGTACACCTCAAAGATCAGGTCGCAGACGTTGGCCACCTCGCTCTTGATCTGGCTGGGCGTGACGAAGAGGTGGGCGTCGTTCTGGCAGAAGTGGCGGCCGCGCTCGATGCCCTTCAGGGTGCCGCTGGCCTCGTAGCGGAAGTCGTGGGCGATCTCGCCGATGCGGATGGGCAGCTGCCGGTAGGAGTGGGGCCGGTTGGCGTAGATCATCATGTGGTGGGGGCAGTTCATGGGGCGCAGGACGTAGCTTTCGCCCTCCATCTCCATGGCGGGGAACATATTCTCCCGGTAGTGGTCCCAGTGGCCGGAGGTCTTGTACAGGTTGACGGTGCCCACGCAGGGGGTCATGACGTGCTGGTAGCCGCGGGCGCGCTCCTTGGCCTTGATATAATTTTCCAGCTCCTGCCAGACCACATAGCCGTTGGGCAGGAACATGGGCAGGCCGCGGCCCACCAGGTCGTCGGTCATGAACAGCTGCATCTCGCGGCCGATCTTGCGGTGGTCGCGGGCGCGGGCCTCTTCCTGCTGTTTTTCCCACTCTTCCAGCTCTTCCTGGGTGCGGAACGCCACGCCGTTGATGCGGGTCAGCATCTTGTTGGCCTTGTCGCCCTTCCAGTAGGCGCCGGACTGCTGGGTGATCTTGAAGGCCTTCAGGGCCTTGGTGTAGGTCAGGTGGGGGCCGACGCACATGTCGATATACTCGCCCTGCTGGTAGAAGCTGATGACCGCATCCTCGGGCAGGTCGCCGATGTGCTCCACCTTGAACTTCTCCTTGCGGTCCTCCATCAGCTTGATGGCCTCGGGCCGGGGCAGGATGAACGCCTTGATGGGCAGGTTCTCCTTGGTGATCTTGCGCATCTCCTTTTCGATGTTGGCAAGGTCCTCGTCGGTCAGCTTGGTGTCGCCGAGGTCGACGTCATAGTAAAAGCCGTTCTCGGTGGCGGGGCCGTAGCCGAAGTCGGCGTCGGGGTACAGCCGCTTGATGGCCTGGGCCATGATGTGGGCGGCAGTGTGGCGCAGAACGTGCAGTTCTTCTTCCTTGGGGCACTCGGCGACGGTGCCGTCGTTGTAGATGATCTTCATCGCAGTTGTTCCTTTCTCCCAAAAAGTACAGATAAAAAGGCGCTTCATCCCGCAAAAATCTGTACGGGATGAAGCGCCGCTGTTTTTTACAAGCTGGAGCTCCACGGTTCCACCCGAATTGCGCCGCCCGCAGGCTGCGCCTCTCGCCGCGCTGTAACGGGCGCGCCCGGCAGAGGTTCGCCTCTGCGCTCCGCGGTGGTAGGGGGCGGCGCGTGCGCCGGGCTGCTTGCAGCACGCCGCGCTTTGCGGCGGCAGCCCTCTCTGATGTGCCGTGTCCCGCCCCTGATCGTCCGCATCCGGGAAGGTTTTGCTGCCCTCCGCCGCTTTGCCAGGATGAAACTACACAGATTGTAGCACAGCTGCGGGAAAAATGCAAGCGTGCGTTTTTCTTTTTCTGCGGCGCGGCGGCCGGCGCACAAAACGGCCACCGCCCGAGGCAATAGGCGGAGGCCGTTTTGCGTGTGTGCAGCTGGTAAAAGGAAAGAAAAAGAAGGAGAAAAACCCGCACACCGCGCCCATGCGTTTGAGCGTGCGTGCCGCTCAGGGAGCCCTCTATTCTCCCCGAACGGGGGGTATGCGCGGGGAAGAAAGCAAAAAGGCACCGACAGACTTGTGTCCATCAGCGCCTTTGCTTTCGACGAGAGAAGTATAACGCGGTTTGTAAGAAATGTCAAGAAGCGCAGCCTGCTTTTGTATAGCTTACCAGCTGTGCCAAAAAGCGGGGGCTGCCTTTTGGCAGAATGCCAAAAATCAGCGGCTTTCCGTGTCGCTGCTGTCCTCGCTGCCGCCTTCCGGGGGGCTTTGCCAGGGCCAGTAAAAGCCGCGGGTCTCCCGCTCGGCACGGCGGCCGGCGCGGTGCTCGTCCCGTTTGGCCTCGGCGCGCTCTGCCCGCTCGGAGCGCATCTCCGCCCGCAGCAGGAGGCTCATCAGGGCGCGGGAGCCAAAGGTGGCCACCAGCAGCAGGACGGCGTCCAGGCTGGGCAGCAGGATGGTCTTGGAGACCTCGGCTGCCATCAGGAATTCCAGCGCGGTGATCAGGCCGGTGCTCATCTCCAGGTGGTAGTCGTAATCGTCGTGGAACAACACCACCCGCAGGTAGTGCCAGGTGGTCCGCAGCAGGCTGACGACGATGATCAGCAGGCCGATCAGCTCGGCAATGCCGGAGATCAGCGGGACGGCGACGGACAAGGCCGTGTTCATCCCCACGTCCAGCTGCTCAAAAAGGTACAGCACGAAGCTGAGCCTCCTTTCCGGGCAGGGCTGGGATCAGGCCAGCAGGGTCTTGACGTAGGCGGCCAGCTCCTCGTCCTTGCAGGCGGGGAAGAACAGCTCGCTGAAGTGCTCGCCGGCCACAGCGCCCTTGACCAGATCCTGGTCCAGGCCCTTCAGGCAGTCGATCAGGGGGCGGAAGGTGACGGCGCGCACCCCGTCCAGGATCTTCTTGTTGCGCTGCTCGGGCTCGCGGCGCTCCTTGGGGTAGCCCTGGCCGTGGCCGAAGCCGAACAGCTTTTCAAAAATGTACTCCAGGTTCAGCTCGCCGCCCCAGCCGAAGCCCTTGGCGAAAGGCAGGGCCACGGCGTTGCCGTCGTTGACGTGGGCAAAGGTGTAGGCGTCCACGGGGTCCTCCACGTGGCCGCAGATAACGCCGGGGAAGCTGTTCAAAGCCAGCATGGCGCCCTCGCCGGTGCCGCAGCCGGTGACCACGTAGTCGGCCGCGCCGCCGTTCAGCAGGATGGCGGCCAGGATGCCGTTCTGGACGTAGGTCAGCTGGGCGGCGTCGCCGGCGGTGTGCATGCCGTAGTTGACCACCTCGTGGCCCATGGGCTCGACGGCCTTTTTCAGGGCGTCCAGGATGATGCCGTTCTTGGCGGCCTGGCTGTTTTCGTTGATGAGTGCGATCTTCATAGGATGGTCCTCCGTTTCCGCCGGCGGCAGGGCCGCCGGCTGTTTCCTGTTTTCTTTTAGAGTGTACCGGTTTTGGGCCGGAAAGTCAATGCAAAGGCAAAAAGAGAGCAAGACCCGGCCAGCGCGATGAAAAAGCCCTGTCCGAACGATGGGCGCGCACAGACAGGACGAGGCGTTGGCTCCCGGAGAAAGGCGTTATGCCTCCGGGGCATAGAAGGGGCAGTCGACCCCCAGGGCGCACAGCTTCCGGTGACGGTGCTGCCAGGGGCAGGCGGGGTCCTGCCGGTCGGCGTGGTGGCCGCGGCGGCCCCCGGCGGGCGCGGCGCAGTCGTGGCCGTGGCAGCAGCCGCCGTCCAGGGCGGACAGTTCGGCGGCCTCTACCGGCGCGGCATGGGCGGGCAGATGCAGAGCAGAAGATCTCATAAAAAGCCTCCTTGGGATTTGCAAAAAGCCGCCGCGCTCAAAGCGCAGCGGCTCGGGTGGAACTCAGCTGAACAGGCGGAGCAGGGCGTTGAAGAAACTGCCCAGGTTGAAGCTGGCATCCCAGCCGCCGTAGCCGCCCGAATGGCTGGTATCGACGCTGGAATGGCTGGTGTTGCCGCCCCAGCCCCAGCGGGAACCGCCGGTGGAGACGGAGGTGTCGTAGCTGTCGTTGTCGGCGCCCCAGCCAAAGTTGATGGTGAAGCCGCTGAGCAGGTACTGGATGAAGGAGAGGATGCTGCCGCCGCCGTAGACTTCGGGCAGTTCGCTCTCGTCGAGCATGGTGCAGTGGGCGGGCAGGTTGAGACCGGAATATTTCATGAAATGATTCCTCCTTACGAGAATAATCGCTTGATGCACGAAGGATGCTATGTTTATTATAATGGAACCGGGGCGCGGGCCGCAAGGGGAAAGCACAGAAAAGAAGTGAAATTTTTTCGTGTCGAAAGATGCAGGAATGCGGTGGCTTCACGATGCACGCCGGGCCCGCCGCTTTGAAAAAAGGACGTAACAAATGAAAAATTCTGGGCTTTGATTGACATCCAGCCCCCCGCTGTGATAGAATCAAACCATGATGAGAAGTATGCCGCAAAGCCGGTGTATAAAAAAGTGAAGGAGGACATCCTATGTCTTGCAAGATCTCCCGCAGAAACTTTATGAGGTGCGCCGGCATAGGCGCGCTGGCACTGGCCTCGACCAGCCTTCTGGGCGGCTGCACCAAATTTGACGCTGAATACGGCCTGAACGACCTCGTCACTTTCACCGATAAAAACGGCGGCAGCCTGTCCCTGGCCATCACCCAGGCGGTGGAGATCTCGGCCGGCCGCCATGAGGACATGGCCAAGAATTACCGCCTGAAGGTCGACGAGACACAGCGCTACATCTACCTCCACATGGAAGTGACCAACAACACCGGCGAGGAGATCGAGCTGTACAACAAGCGCTATACCTTCGACTGGTTCGAGGGCAAGTACACCGACGAGAAGATCCGGGAGCACTTCTATGAGCCCGAAAAGGACGAGAAAGACGTCACCCGCACCGTGTACCCCAACGCCAACAAGGTGGTGCAGGCCCCCACGGTGTTCTGGGCCTACAACAACGGGATGTACTTAAACGACGGCAAGTTCGGCGCGGTCTGCTACACCGGCACCGCCGGCGAACCCCGCGAGTCCAACACCTACGCCGATATCCCCACCGGCACCTCCTACATCGACTGCATCGGCCAGATCACTGAGAACCTGCAGACCCTGCGCATCGTCTACCGCGCAGCCAGGAAGGAAGTCAACTTCGTGATCTACCCCTCCGAGTTTGAATAAATAAAACAGAACAAAGGCCGCCGCAAGCTATGATAAGCTGCGGCGGCCTTTTTACGTGCGTTTATGGCTGGGGCTTGTCCCCGTCTTTGGGGGCATCTTTGGGGTCGTGGTGGCGGCGCAGGTCGTTCAGCGGCAGGTGGCGGCGTCCGTGGCGCATCCGGGGGAAGGCGTTGATCAGACGCCCCGCCCCAAAGAAAGCGCCCCGCTGCATCTGGGCCTGGATCTCGTCGGCGCGGGCTTCTAGCTCGGCGCGCAGCTTTTCCAGCCGCAGCAGCTCGGCGGCCCGGTCGGTGGCCCGCTCCATGGTGCCGGCCGCCGCCAGACGGGTGGCTTTGGCGGCTTCGGCGGCGTTCAGCCGGGCGGTCTCGCTGGCCCGGCGGGCGGCCTCCATGGCCTCGTCCGCCTTGGCGCGGGCAGCCCGCCGCACCTCCCGCGAGGACAGCTTTTCGCTGGCGGAGCGCAGTTCCGCCCCGGCCAGCTTGAGCTGCAGCCGGCTCTCGTCCAGCTTCTGGTCGGCGTCCATGGCGGTGGAGCCGATCAGGCTGGTCATGGCGTCGCTGACGTCGTGGATGCCGTCGGCGATCTTTTCCAGGGTGTCCAGCTCATCGGCCAGGCCGGCGGCCGTAATGGAGGTGGCTACCACGTCGGCGGCGTAGACCAGATAGAGCAGCCCCATCACCACCCACCCCGCCGTGACGGGCGCCATGCCCACCAGGGCGGCGATGGTGGGGTGGACCAGCTTCATGATAAAGACCGAGCCCAGCCCCCAGTAGAGGGAAAATTCCAGGCAGATGAAGCCGCCGATGTTGAACGGCCGGTCGGTATAGTCCCACCAGCGGGTGTGGTAGAGCTCGTACAAGAGCCATCCGCCGGCCAGCTCGATGGCGCTGGGGATGATGACCCCGCCCACGAACAAAAGCAGGTTGTTGTCCAGCAGGGGGGTCAGGGCAAAGAGCAGGGCCAGCATCCCGAAGCCGTAGATGGGGCAGACCGGCCCGTTCAGAAAGCCGCGGTTGACCAGCTTGCCCCGGGTGACGGCAGCATAGGCCACCTCGACGCACCACCCCAGGCAGGAGTAGATCAGAAAATAGGCTGCGATCTGATAGAAGGTAAAGCCAAACAGCATGGGCGCTGCCCTCCCTTCCAACGTTTATTCTGCGGGCTGGGCGCTGGCGGATGAGGGTTCTTCCTCTGCGCCTTCGTCCTCGCCGGCCGCGCCGCGGCGCTTGGGCTCCACCCAGGTGACGCTGTCGTCGCCGGGCAGCTTGCGGGCGATCAGGGCCTTGATCTTGATGCCCATCTCGGTGAACATTCCCTCGTGCTCGGTGCGGATGTTCCAGGCCGGCTCATGGTCATGCAGGTCATAGGTCTGCCAGGTGATCTCGTAGCCGGCCGCCGGGAAGTAACCCAGACTGTCCCGGAACAGATCGTCGTCGTCGGTCTTGAAATAGATCTCCCCGCCGTCAACGAGAAAATCCCGGTACTGGATCAGCTGCCGGGGATGGGTCAGCCGGTGCTTGTTGGAGCCGGCGTTTTTGCTCCAGGGGTTGCAGAAATTGATGTAGATGCGGCTGACTGTGTCGTCGGGGGTCATGATGCTGCGGATGCGCTCGATGTCGGCGCTCATGATCCGCACGTTGTCGATGGGGCGGCCGGCCGCGGCGTAGGCGGCCTCGATCTTCCGCTTGGCCAGGATCAGCACTTTGTCGGTGATGTCAATGCCGAGGTAATTGTTTTCGGGGTGGGCGGCGGCCAGCTGGGAGATAAAACCGCCCTTGCCGCAGCCCAGTTCCAGCACGAGGGGTTGCTGGGGCCTGGGGAACTGTGCGTGCCACTGCCCCTGCAGGTGGAAGGGGTCGTGGATGTGGAAGTCGGCGGCGAGCAGCTCGGCCCGCGCGTAGGGCTTGAAACGCATACGCATAGGTGTGATTCTCCTTATTCTTGGTGGTTGGGGGCCTGGCCGCGGAGGAACCGGGCCACGGTCTCGGGATCGGCCGTGCAGCTGCCCTGGCAGATGCCGGGCTTGCCGCCGCCCCGGCCGCCGCAGGCGGCGTTCAGGGCTTTGGTCAGGGGGCGGACATCCCCCTCCCGGCGGGCCAGGCAGTAGCCGCAGCCCTTTTCGGTGGGGGTCAGGGCGGCGCACAGGCCGCCGGTGGCTTCGGTCAGGCGGACGGCCAGCCGGTGCAGCCCGTCGGGGTCCAGCCCCGGCACGGTGAAAACGGCGTCCTGCCCGGGGACGACGGCGGCGGCCAAAGCGTCGAACAGCTGGGTGCACAGGCCGTACTGGGTGTATTTGAGGGCGGCCAGCTCGGCGTGGACCCGGCGGACGGCGTTGGCCGTCTCGGCGGGCTTGGCGCTCAGCTCAGCCACGATCTCGCCCTGCCGGGCCTGCATGGCCTGCATTTCGGCCAGGGCCCGCGCCCCGCACAGGACGGCCAGCCGCATCCCGCCCTTGTAGCGCTCGGCAGACACGATCTTGATGAGCCCCACCTGGCCGGTGGCAGCGGTATGGGTGCCGCAGCAGGCGCAGACATCCGCCCCCGGGATGGAGACGATCCGCACCTGGCCGACGATCTCCTTTTTGCTGCGGTAGGTCATGCCGGCCAGCTCGGCGGGGGTGGGGTAAAGGATCTGGACTGGCAGGTCCTGCCAGACAAAGCGGTTGGCCTCGGTTTCGGCCTGGAGCAGCCCCTCGGGGCTGATGGGGACGCTGGTGTCCATCCGCACCGCCTCGCTGCCAATGTGGAAGCCCACATTCTCGGCCCCGAACAGCCGGTGCAGGGTACCCGACAGGATGTGCTCGCCGGTGTGCTGCTGCATCTTGTCGAACCGCCAGACCCAGTCGATCTGTTCTTCCACCGGCGTGCCGGGGACGGCCTCGGGCGGCAGGGTCTCCACCGTGTGCCAGATAACGCCCTCCTTCTCGTGGACGTCGGTGACGGCGAGGTGCGCCCCGCCGGGCAGGGCCAGGACGCCGCGGTCGGCTGGCTGGCCGCCGCCTTCGGGATAAAAGACCGTCCCGGCCAGGGCGACGAGTCCGCCGCCCCCTTCCAGCGGCCGGGCGGCCGTGATGACAGAGGAAGCCGCGGTGCGGTAGGCGTCGGCCTCATAAAAACGTTCAGTCGGTTGCATAAAGTGGGAACCTCGTTTGCAGTGTGCGTGGCAATGTGCATGGTATAGTATACCACGATTTTTGCCTGTGGAAAATACCTCTCAGATGTGTTATCATAGAAACCAGCAGATGCCGCGCGCAGACGGGCGGCGTGTCAACCAAAAGAGAGGAACAGGAATATGCGTGAAAGTGGAATTTTGATGCCGGTCTCCAGCCTGCCCGGCCCCTACGGGATCGGCTGCTTCGGAGCGGAAGCGGTAAAATTCGTGGATTTCCTTGCGGCGGCGGGCCAGACCATCTGGCAGATCCTGCCCCTGAGCCCCACCGGCTACGGGGACAGCCCCTATCAGAGCTGCTCGGCCTTTGCGGGCAACCCCTATTTCATTGATCTCGAGGCCCTGCGGGACGAAGGGCTGCTGACCGACAGCCAGCTGGAGAGTGCGGACTTCGGCGACGACCCCTGCCAGATCGACTACGGCGCACTGTACAACAGCCGTTACCGCCTGCTGCGGGCAGCCTACGGCGTCTGGGTGGACGGCTGCGCCGGCCAGCATGGCTGCAGGACCTACTACCCCGACGACTACTACGCCTTTACCCTGGCCAACGAGGACTGGCTGGACGACTACGCCCTGTACATGGCCATCAAGTCGGACCAGAAGATGAAGCCCTGGACCGAGTGGCCGGAGGCCTACCGCCTGCGCGAGCCCGAAGCCCTGGCCCGCTATGCGGCCGAAAACGAGGAGGAGATCGGCTTCTGGAAGTTCCTCCAGTACAAGTTCAGCCAGCAGTGGCAGAAGGTGAAAGCCTATGCCAACAGCAAGGGCGTCCAGATTTTGGGCGATATGCCCATCTATGTCTCGGCCGACTCGGTGGACGCTTGGGTGGGCGGCAGCCTGTTCGAGCTGGACCACGAGGGCAAGTTCGCCCGTGTGGCGGGCGTCCCGCCGGACTACTTCGCGGTGGACGGCCAGCTGTGGGGCAACCCCCTGTACAACTGGGAGTACCACCGTCAGACCGGCTTTGCCTGGTGGATCAAGCGGGTGCGGTACGCCGCCACCATCTATGACCTGATCCGCATCGACCACTTCCGCGGCTTCGACACCTACTGGGCCGTCCCGGCGGACAGCGCCACGGCCAAGGCCGGCAAGTGGGAGAACGGCCCCGGCATGGAGCTGTTCCGCGCGTTGGAGAACGCCCTGGGCAAACTGCCCATCATCGCCGAGGACCTGGGCGACCTGTGCGACAGCGTCCGGCAGCTGCTGGCGGACAGCGGCTTCCCCGGCATGAAGGTGCTGCAGTTCGCTTTCACCGGCGGGGACAACGAGTACCTGCCCCACAACCACCCCCAGAACAGCGTGGTGTATCCCGGCACCCACGACAACACCACCCTGACCGACTGGTGGGAGAACGCCGCCACGGCCAAGGAGAAGCAGACCGCCGCCTCCTACCTGCACATGACCCCGGCGGTGAAGCCCACCGCCGCCCAGGTGAAGGCGGTCAAGACCGCCGCCGCGCGCCAGGCGCTGATCCGGGCGGCTCTGGCCTCCCCGTCCCAGCGGGCCATCATCCCCATGTACGACTGGCTGGGCCTTGGGGCCGAGGCGCACCTGAACACCCCCGGCCGTCTGGGGGGAAACTGGGCCTGGCGGGCCAAGGCGGGCTTTGGCACCGCGGCCCTGGCGGAGGAAATCCGGCAGGAATGTGAGGTAAGCTGCCGCGCGCAGGCGCCTGTTTTGGCAGAATGACAAAGTTTTAACTTTTTGGCGCAAAATCATGCCTGCGTCTGGAAAAAATGCGCTTTCCGTGCTATAATTTTCTTATCCTTGGTTATTTAGACAAGCTGGCGGGCCGGGGCCTGCCGGCATCATGCGGCCGCCCTGATGAGAGGGCCGGCGCACAGTGGGGGAAACAACGATGGAAAAGGGATGTACTGAACGGGAGCTGCAGCGGCTGACCGAAGCGCTGCGAACGATCTTTGAGGACGTCAGCACCGTGGAACTGCCGCCTGAGAGCGCGGACCACTGGCAGGACGACGCCATGCAGGTGAGCTACGAGCAGGGCGGCGGCCAGGTGAGCTGCGTTCTGCGCCGCCGCATCCAGGTGGGCGGGGTCAGCTATGGGGTCCAGATGAGCGCGCCCCTGGCGGGCAACACCCTGCCCGAGGACCGCATGACCGAGCGGGAGCGGGAACTGGTGCGGGAGGACCTGAACCGGGACTTCCTGACCGGGGCGTACAACCGCCGCTACATCGAGACGGTGCTGCGTCCGTATGTGGAAGCGGACCTTGCGGCCGGCGGCGAGGCCGCGGTGGCCCTTGTCTCGCTGGACAACGCCGACCACCTGCGCTACGAGCACGGCCAGCCGGTCATGGATCAGGTGATCTGCAACATTGCCAACCAGTGGAAAAAGCACTACGATACCCCGGGCAGCCGGACCGTCTGCCGGCTCCACGGCGGGGTGCTGCTGATCGCCTGCAAGGGGATGGACGCCGCAGCCCTGGCGGGCGAGATGCGCCGCCATTATGTGCAGATGCCCTGCGACTGTGTGGCGGGCACGGGGATGATGAGCCGCATCTCCTACACCCTGTCCATCGGGGTGGCCGGCTCGAACGACCTGCCCGCAGGCCAGCGCACCTGGGAAAGCCTCTACCACCTGTGCGACGCGCGGCTGCGGGAAGCGGCTGCGGCCGGCGGCAACTGCCTGCGCGCCGGGGACGAGACCCCCGCCTGAGCACCAAGACCAAACGGAATAAAAGCCTCCTTTGGATGTTATCCTAAACACCAAAGGAGGCTTTTTGCAATGGAACACCAGAAAAACGACAATCTGAACATGCTGGAGGCGGTGGTGCAGAACACCGAGATGGGCAAGAACACCCTGGCCCAGATCCTGCCCATGGCCGGGGATGCCCGGTTCAAAGCCGAGCTGATCCGCCAGCGCAGCGGCTACCAGGAGCTGAACCAGGAGGCCCACGCCGGCCTGGACGCCTGCGGCAGCCGGGCGCAGGGGCAGTCTGCCTTTGCCAAAATGAACACCAAAATGGGGATCAGCTTCAAGACCCTGACCGACAAATCCACCCGCAACCTGGCCGAAATGCTGTCGGATGGCAGCAGCCAGGGGATCATGGACTGCATCAAGTGCCAGAAGGACTATCCCGACGCGGCGCCCGGTACAAAGCGCCTGATGCAGCGCCTGCAGGCCTTTGAGGAGGATAACCGCCAGAAACTGCAAAAGTTTTTATAACAAAGAATACGCCGCCTTCCCGAAAGTGGGAGGGCGGCGCATTTGTATATTATAACCGTTCGATCATGGCGGCCACGATGCGGGTGGCGGTGGCCACGTACTCCTTGATGCTGAAGTCGCGCACCACCAGCACCTCGTAGCCGTCCTCGTCGGCGTTGTCGCTCATGGCCCGCAGGATGACGCAGGGCACCCCGTTCTTGGCCGCGATCTGGCTGACGGCGGCGCCCTCCATCTCGACGCAGTCGGGGTGGCAGGCGGCTTCGATCTTCCGCTTGGTCTCGGTGTCCCCCACGAAGCGGTCGCCGGTGGCGATCCGCCCCGCGATGGCCTTGACCCCCGCCTGGGCGCAGGCCGCCTGGGCGGCGGCGATCAGGGCGGGGTCCCCGGGGTATTCGTCCAGGTAGGGCGGGTTCTGGTCCAGCATATCCATGTCCGCGTCGTGGTAGAGGACGGTCTGGCCGATCACCACGTCCCCGATGCCGATCTTGCTGGTCATGTTGCCGGCAACGCCCGAGAAAATGATCTTCTCGGCGCCGTATTTGGTGATGAGCACCTGGGTGGTGGCGGCGGCGTTGGCCTTGCCCATGCCGGCGCAGCAGACCACCACCTGGCGGCCGGCCAGGCTGCCGCAGTGGTAGCTGACCCCGCCGTAGTCCTCGACGGTCACGCCCGACAGCCGGGCGCAGAGCTGATCGACTTCTTCGGGCATCGCGCCCATGATTCCAATGACCATAGCGCCCTCCTTACACATTGAACAGGAACTCGATCACGTCCCCGTCCTGCACCACGTATTCCTTGCCCTCGGTGTGCTGCAGGCCTTTGGACTTGACGGCGGCGTAGTCGAAGTTGTTGGCTTCCAGGTCGGGGTAGTGGATGACGCTGGCCCGGATGAACCCGCGCTCGAAATCGCTGTGAATCTTGCCGGCGGCCTGGGGGGCCTTGGTGCCCTTGCGGATGGTCCAGGCGCGGCACTCCTTTTTGCCGTCGGTGAGGAAGGAGATCAGGCCCAGCAGGTCGTAGCTGGCGGTGATGAGGTTGTCCAGGCCGCTGGCCTCGATGCCCATTTCGGCCAGGAAGGCCTTCTTTTCCTCGGGGGTGTAGTCCGCGATGTCCTCCTCGGTGCGGGCGCAGATGGGGATGACCTTGGCGCCTTCCCCGGCGGCGCGCTGGGCCACCAGCGGGACGTAGCGGTTGTGCTCGATACCCTCCATCAGGTCGTCCTCGCCCACGTTGCAGGCGTAGAGCACCGGCTTGGCGCTCAGCAGGCCCATCTCCCGCAGGACGGTCTGCCAGCCGTCCCCGGCGGACTCCCAGTCAAAGCTGCGGGCCGGCTTGCCGGCGGCGAGATGCTCGGCCAGCTGGCCCAGCCAGGCGGCTTCGGCGGCCGCGGCCTTGTTGTTGCCGCTCTTGGCGGCTTTGGCCATCCGGCCGGCCCGGTTCTGGACCACTTCCAGGTCGGACAGGATCAGCTCGTAGTCGATGACGTCGATGTCGGCCAGGGGGTCCACCGCTTCGGCTTTGGTGACGTCCTCCACCACGTGGATGATGTTGTCGTCGTCAAAGCAGCGCACCACATGGACGATGGCGTCGCACTCCCGGATGTGCCCCAGGAACTTGTTGCCCAGGCCCGCGCCCTGGGACGCGCCCTTGACCAGGCCCGCGATGTCCACGAACTCCACGATGGCGGGGGTCTTTTTGTTGGTCTGCCAGACCTCGGCCAGCTTGTCCAGCCGGGCGTCGGGCACGGCCACGATGCCGCTGTTGGGCTCGATGGTGCAGAAGGGGTAGTTGGCCGCCTCGGCGTTGCGGGTCGAGGTGATGGCGTTGAAAAGGGTGGACTTGCCCACGTTGGGCAGGCCGACGATACCTAATTTCATAAAATGGAACTCCTTTTATCCCTCACCGCGCAAAAGTGCGCGGAGGTTTGCGTTTTGCGTTCGCTCCTATTATAAGCATAGGGGCGGGTTTTGGCAAGGACTTATGCCGGGCAGAGGGCGCTGAACAAGACCGCCCCTCTCCCGCAGGCGTGCAGGGAAAGGGGCGGCCGGGGTCATAGAATTTTGTTGCCGGGGCGGCTCACAGCTCGATGATGAAGCTCACGGCGTGGTCCTCCTCGCCGCTGATGTGGCAGGCGGGCTCGACGTCGGTGCCCCAGCTGTCGATGCCGCCCACGCCGCGGACGGCGCCCATGATGGTCAGGACGGTGCGGCCGGTGCGGGGCAGCTCGTCGCGGTGGGCGGCGCTCTCCAGCTCCTGGGCGGTGTTGGGCAGGGCCGAGAAGGCGAAGGGGGTCTCGTCCGCCATGCGGACGGTCAGGGCCGCGGTGGTGCGGCAGGCGGCGTCCTGCTGCTGCAGGGTGAGGGTGCGGGTGTCCATGTGGACGCCGCAGTCCTGGGGCACCAGGTAGGCGGGGATGTGGGGCGTCTCGGCCCAGCGGCCGAACGACGCGCCTTTATAGCGGTCGGGGTACGTTTCGCCCGAAAGGCCGGTCCAGCAGACCCGGGCGGCGGGGTGCAGGGTGGACATCCGCACGCCAAAGACGGGCAGCTCGGGCGCGCCGGGCACGCCGTGGTAGACGGCGTCCACCCGCAGGGCGCTGCCGGTGACGGTGTAGGTGAGGTTGGCCGAGGCTCCCGGCACGGTGGGGAAAGAGAAGGTGTAGCGGATGCGCACCTGCTGGCTGGACTTTTCTTCCACCTGCCAGCCCTCCGCTTTGGGGAAGGCGTCGGCGGCCATCCAGGCGGCGCTGCGCACCGGGAAGCCGCAGCCCTTGTCGTTCTCGGTGGCGGCGCGCCACAGGGCCGGGCGGGGCGCGCGCCAGACCCATTCGGGCCCGCCGGCCTTCCGCAGGGAGGCAAGGCCCCCTTCGGCGTAGGAGAACTGCAGGGCGAAGCCGTCGCCCTCGACGCCCAGATTGACGTCGCCCTCGATGACGGTGAGGGGGCCGCCGGCGGGCAGGGCGGGCAGCCGGAAGGCGGCTGCGGCCCGGGCGTTGCGGGCGTCGTGAGCGGCGCGGCGGGCCGGGGTGTCGTACCAGTAGCGCAGGTCCTGCATGGCGGGCTTTTCCTCCCCGTCTGCAAAGACGATGCCGTTGGCGCTGAACGCGTAGTCGGTGGGGCGCTCGCCAAAGTCGCCGCCGTAGCCCAGGCGGCGGCCCTGGGGGCCGTCCTGCCAGAGGGCCTGGTCCATGTAGTCCCAGACAAAGCCGCCCTGGTACTGGGGATAGTCCAGCAGGCGGATATAGCTCTCCATCCCGCCCAGGCTGTTGCCCATGTCGTGCATATACTCGCAGAGGATAAAGGGTTTGGCGGGCTTGCTTTCCAGGTAGGCGCGGATCTCGTCCGGCTTGGCGTACATCCGGCTCTCGATGTCGCTGATCTGGTCAAAGGCCCGGCAGTGGAACACGCCCTCGTAGTGGACCAGCCGGCCGGGGTCGTTCTGGTGGAAGAAGTCGCTCATGGCCAGGATGTCCTCGCCGGCGTAGGACTCGTTGCCGCAGCTCCAGATCAGGATGGCGGTGTGGTTTTTGTCCCGCTCGAACATAGAGCGGGCCCGGTCCACCACGCAGTCCCGCCACTCGGGCAGGCTGCCCGGCACGTTCCAGGAGGGCTCCACCGCCCCCATCTTCTGCCAGGAGCCGTGGCTCTCCAGGTTGGCCTCGTCGATCATGTAGATGCCGTTGTGGTCGCACAGCTCGTACCAGAGGGTCTGGTCGGGGTAGTGGCAGGTGCGCACCGCGTTGATGTGGTTGCGGCGGAAGGTCTCCATGGCACGGTACATATCCTCGGGGCCGATGGCGCGGCCGGAGGCGGGGTTCCACTCGTGGCGGTTGACGCCGTTGAAGATGATCCGCTCCCCGTTCAGCTCCATCACGCCCTCCCGCAGCCCAAAGCGGCGGAAGCCGGTCTGATAGGGCACCGTCTCCTGGACGGTCCCGGCGGCGTCCCGCAGGGTCAGGGTGACGGTGTAGAGGGCGGGGTCGTCGTGGTCCCACTTGCGGATGCCGGGCAGGCGGACCGGCAGGCCGTAGACGTAGCCGCTGCCATCCGCGCGCAGGGGCATGGGGGCGTCCCAGAGGACGGCCCCGCCGGGAGCGGCGACGGTGCAGTGGAGGGAACAGCCCTCCAGGCTGGCCCCTTCGGCGGCGCTCAGGCGCAGGCGGGGGGCCAGGGTGCCGGTGGTGTTGTCGGGCTCAAGGCCGGCCTGGAGCCACAGGTCCTCGATGTGCAGCGCGGGCTTGGCGTAGAGGTACACGGAGCGGAAGATGCCGAAGAAGCGGAAGAAGTCCTGATCTTCCAGCCAGCTGCCCGAGCAGTTCTTGTAGACCTCCACGCACAGGCGGTTCTCGCCTTCCTGCAGGAAGGCGGTCAGGTCGAAGTCGGCAGGGGTGAAGCTGTCCTCGCTGTAGCCCACGAAATGGCCGTTGCACCAGCAGTAAAAGGCCCGTTCCACGCCCTGGAAGGAGACGCAGACCCGCTTGCCCTGCAGCGCCTGGTCCAGGGTGAAGGTCTTGACGTAGCTGCCCACCGGGGTGTCGTCCCAGGCGATGTGGGGCGGGCGGAGGGCGTGCCGGCCGTCCCAGGGGTACATGGTGTTGATGTACTGGATCTGGCCGTAGCCCTGCATCTCGATGTGGCCGGGCACGGCGATCCCGGCAAAGCCGTCGAGGCTGGCGTCCGGCTGCCAGAAACCGGCCGGACGGGCGGCGGGGCTGGGGCTGTAGGCAAAGCGCCAGGCGCCGTCCAGGCTCTGGCGCAGATCGCCCGCTTCGGTGTACCAGGTGTGGTCCGAGTGGGCGTCCAGCCGGTTGACCGCAAAGACCCGCGGGTCCTCCAGCCATTTCAGTTCGGGGTGGGAAGCGTTCATGAGGATGACCTCCTTGCAAAATTATGCAAAATGAGACGGATGAGGGGAAAAAACTATCTAAATTGTACCGTCCGCCCGGCGCGCTGTCAACGCGAAAATCGGCGGGGCCGGATAGAGGAATGTTGCACCGGAGCGGAGCGGGCAAACTTTTTCGATTTGCCTCTTGACAAGCGCTGCCAAACCTGCTATCATAATAAGGCATTCGGTACGGCGTATGGGGTGCCCACGAGGAGAGATGTCCGAGTGGTTTAAGGAAGCAGTCTTGAAAACTGCCGTGCGGCAACGCACCGTGGGTTCGAATCCCACTCTCTCCGCCATTTTTTAATTGAATCAGTGACAGCTGACTTTGCTCTGGAGTAGTACTCAAGAGGCCGAAGAGGCGCCCCTGCTAAGGGCGTAGGTCGGGAAACCGGCGCGAGGGTTCAAATCCCTCCTACTCCGCCAGAAAATGCCAGGAACCACAGGTTGGTTCCTGGCATTTTTTTAGCGTGTCGCTTTGCTCCGCGCTTTAGGGGGAACCCATTTCTGCGCGCAGCCGCGCGACAGAAATTCCTTCCCCCTAATATTCCCCTGGGGACAAAATTTGGCACTGAACCGCGCACTCGGCCTTGCGGCCTCGCACACTCTCAGTGCCAAATTTCCCTGTATGTGTCCCGTCCATCCGCACATGTCGGCTGGACGGGACTTTTTTATAGTTTGCGGGATGGCCCGTTTTGCTTTTTTGGCTGTTATCCGTGCAGGGTGGCTTGGCCGGACAGGCGGAGGTGGCGGTAAAAGTAGGCGAAACAGACCAGATGGGCCGCGCAGGTGACCACCCAGGTGACCGGATAGGACAGGTACAGCACGAACAGGCTGTGGGCCGAGGCGAACACCGTGTAGATCCAGACCACCCGCAGCCCGCAGGCGCCGGTGAGGGAGACGATGGTGGGGGTGACGGCGGCGCCCATCCCGCGGACCACGCCGCAGGTGACGTCCATCAGGCCGCAGAGCAGATAGGTCAGGCAGATGACGTGGATGCGGTCCAGACCGAAGGGGATGACCTGCCAATCGGAGGTGTAGATGGACAGCAGCTGACGCCCGAACAGGACGGCCAGCCCGCCCAGCACCGCGCCGATGACCGTCACGATGACCAGGCAGTCCCGCAGGATGAGGGGGATGCGCTCCTTCTTGCCGGCGCCCACGTTCTGGCTGGTAAAGTTGAGGGCCGCCTGGTAGATGGCGTTCATGGCGGTGTAGACGAAGTTTTCGATGTTGGCCGCGGCGGTGCTGCCCGCCACCGCCAGGGTGCCGAAGGTGTTGATGGAGGACTGGATCAGCACATTGGAGATGGAAAAGACCACGCTCTGGATGCCGGCGGGCAGGCCCACCCGGACGATCTGCAGCAGGATGGGGCCGCTGATCTTCATCTGCCGGGGGTGCAGCTGGTAGCGGGTGCCGGGCTGCATCAGGCAGCGCACCACCAGGAAGGCGGACAGGTACTGGGAAATGGAGGTGGCCAGAGCCACGCCCGCCACATCCAGATGGAAGGCCACCACGAAAAAGACGTTCAGGCAGGCGTTGGTGATGCCGGCGGCGGTGAGGAAGAACAGGGGCCGCTTGGTGTCACCGATGGCCCGCAGGATGCCCGCGCCAAAGTCATAGACCATCATGGCGGGCATCCCCAGAAAGACGATGCGCATATAGAGGACCGACTGGTCCAGCAGGTCGGGCGGGGTGTCCATCCAGCGCAGCAGGGCCGGCAGCAGGGGAATGCCGGCCACGATCAGGAATGCGCCGCAGAACACCGCCAGCAGAAGGGCAGTGTGGACCGTATCGTGGACCCGCCGCCAGTCCTGGGCGCCATAGCTGCGGGCCATGACCACGCTGCACCCGATGGACAGGCCCAGAAACAGGTTGACCATCAGGCTGTTCAAAGAAGAAGTGGCCCCCACCGCCGCCATGGCGCTGCTGCTGGCGAACTGTCCCAACACGATGATGTCCGCCGCGTTGAACAGCAGCTGCAGGATGCTGGAAGCCATCAGGGGGATCGAAAAGCGCAGCAGGTTGCCCACCAGGGGGCCGCTGCACATATCCATCTCAGACGAATGCCGCATATTCGTTGTTCCTTTCTTTCCGGTCAGGGATCGCTCTTTTTTGGAGCGCCTTACAGTGTACCGCGGGGGATGGCAAAATGCAAATATTATTTTGATATGGCTGGATAGACAAAAAGTATAGCGGGACAGAAAGGCGCGCAAAAACGCAAAGGCGGTCGAACACGGGCAAAAGCCCACGGGAGAAAAACAAAAAACGAGAAAAAACAAGCAAAAAACAAAAGCGTTTTTTGCTTCAAAGGACGTACTGTTATGCTGGGATGCTGCGTGGTAGGATGGGGCCAGCGGAACATCATGCGAAAGGAGGAAAAAGATGCAGGATGTGAAAGTCTATTCCCTGTCTGGAGAAGGGCAGGCCCAGATCAGCCCCCATTTCAAGGTGCGGGAGTTCGCCTGCCGGGACGGCTCCGACCCGGTGTTCGTGGCCCCGCGGCTGGTGGAAGTGCTGGAGGCGGTGCGGGAGCACTTCGGCGCGCCGGTGATGGTGAACAGCGGCTACCGCACGGTCAGCCACAACGCCGCCACCCCGAACAGCAGCCCCCGGTCCCAGCACCTCTACGGCCTGGCCGCCGACATCCAGGTGGAGGGCGTCAGCCCGGCGGCGGTGGCCGACTACGCCGGGCAGCTGCTGCCCGGTACCGGCGGCATCGGCCTCTACGGCAGCTTCGTCCACATCGACGTGCGGCCCGGCCCCAGCCGCTGGAAGGGGTGAGTGGGATGGAGAGCATCGCCGCGGCCCTGGTCAGCGGAGCCGTCACCCTGGTGGGGGTGCTGATCGCCAACGGGCGCAGCCAGGCCGTCACCGACACCAAGCTGGAAGAACTGACCCGCGAAGTGCGGGCCCACAACCATTTTGCACAGCGCATCCCGGTGCTGGAGGAAAAGCTCAAGGTGGCCAGCCACCGCCTCAGCGACCTGGAGCGCAGGGCAGAACAACAGGAAACAGAAAGGAGAACACCATGAACATTTCGATCGGGACCATCGCCCGCACCGCCTGCCTTGCGCTGGCCCTCACTAACCAGATCCTGAGCGCCACCGGCCACGCTGTCTTGCCCATCGAGGACAGCCAGCTGGAAGCCCTGATCACTTCGGGGCTGACGGTGGCGGCATCCCTCGCGGCCTGGTGGAAGAACAACAGCTTTACCCCGGCCGCCATCCGGGCCGACGAGAGCCTAAAGGCCGCCCGGCGGGGCTGAAACTGCCCCCGAAAAGGCCCGGCCCCCTTGACAAAGGGCGGGGGAGATAGTACACTCAGGACAAGGAACTTCATCACCTTCATATAGAAGATGAAAAAGATTCACAGTGGGGGAGTGTACCGGATGACTTTGTTTTCGTATGAGATCTTCGACGCAGTGGCGCGGCAGGGCAGCTTCAACAAGGCGGCCCAGCAGCTCCACCTGACCCCCTCCGCCATCAGCCACGCCATCGCTGTCATGGAGGAGGAGCTGGGCTTTGCCCTGTTCACCCGCGGGAAAAGCGGCGTGACCATGACCAGCTACGGCGCTTCCCTCTACCCGGCCATCCGCGCCGTCCTGAACAGCGACGAGGCCCTGCAGCAGAGCATCGCCCGGCTGAACGGCCTGGAAAAGGGCAAGGTCCGCCTGGGCACCTTCAGCTCGGTGTGCACCCATCTGCTGCCCGGCATTCTGCAGAGCTTCAAAGCCCAGTACCCCCAGATCGAGGTGGAGGTGTACCAGGGCACCTACGACGACGTCAAGGAGTGGCTGCGCAGCGGGCAGGTGGATATCGGCTTCCTGGCGTCCAGCTGCCAGGAGGAATTCACCCTCACCGAGCTGCTGCGGGAGCCCCTGCTGGCCGTACTGCCCGCCGACTGGCCCGCGCCTCCGGGCGGCGTGATGACCCCCGCCATGATGAGCCAGAAAAATTTCGTGGTCCAGGGAGACGCCACCGACGCCGATATGCGCCGCTTTTTGAAAAAGTACAAGATCGGCGTCCAGCGGTGCTGCCATGTCATCGACGATATGGCCAACATCTCGATGGTGGAGGCCGGCGTCGGGATGTCCATCCTGCCCAAACTGACCATCAAGGACTGCACCGCGAATGTCCAGGTGCTGCCCATCGAGCCGGCCGAGGAGCGTGTGGTGGGCCTGGCCCTGCCCCGGCCCGCAGCCATGGCCCCGGCGGTGGAGCAGATGTTCCACCACATCGTGGACTACTGCAAGGCGCACAACTGAACAAAGCAAGAGCAGCCGTCCCTTTATGGGACGGCTGTTTTTGACGTTTGGTTGACAATAATTGCGGCATATGCTATAATAAAACTGAACCGGAAAGGTTCCGTGTGGCGGCACGTTAAAGCTGTGCTCCGGCTGGGGAGGATAAGTACCAAGCACTTACAGATGCCCGCAAGGGTATCGCGCCCACACCAGGGAGATACGGTGAGTCCGCGCCGGGGACTTTAAGTTCCGGCGGCTTTAGATGCCCGCAAGGGCGTCGCGGCTGACAGCCAGCATAAAACCGCTTTTTAAGATTCATGCGCGCTGGACGATGCAGTGTTGTCCGGCGCGTTTCTTTGTGTTATATCAAAAAGATGCGTAAAGTACAGGATAGGAAAAAGATCATACACGAAATTTCGGCGGCAGCGGAACTGTACAAGAAAAATCTTGTGGGCAGGCAGTTTTTATACGTGTTCGACGGAAGATTCATAGAAGTCATGTATAAGGCGGAAAACTTTCTCCATCTGACAGGGGTGGGTACGGGTTTATCGGCAAAACAGTTCTATAAGTATGCGGTCAACCGGATTTTGTCCACTTCTCAGATTTTGTTCAATGCAGCCCACCCATATGACCTGTGCGTGCGGAAATTACAGCATTTGTGCGACATGGCGGAACTTGCCGCATCGGAATGTTTTATGCTGGAGGAGATCAGGACCAGCACCCAGCTGTATAAATTTGGGACGACCAATCTGGATTTTACCCTGTGCTTTGGGCTGGATTCAAAACGGGAAGGCTCCTATATCGCGCAATCGCTGCGTGATGAAAACTGCTTTGCCAAAAGCAGGGACGTTTATACAGTCACTCATATTTTGTCGAAACAGAATGACAAAAAGCGCTATGAAAAGCTGCTGTATATGGATAAGGCTTCTTCAATGGCGGAGATCCCGGTGGAGGTGCTCCAGATGATGGAGCCGTCCCTGCTGGAAAAGAAATAAAAACGGCAGCTTCCGCAAGAAGCTGCCGTTTTTTGATTGGTTTTGGCCGGAAGGTTTAGTCCGAGTCCCGGACGGGGCGGCGGAAGGTGAAGTCCTGCACGCGGTCGATCAGGAAGGAGGACAGGGTGACGGTGATGAGGGAGAAGGCGATGCGCTGGAAGGGGATATAGGTCAGGGACAGCACCAGCACCACCACGTCGGTGAACAGGTAGCACCGGGCCAGCCGCCAGCGGGTGACTTTGGAGATGGTCAGGGCCAGGGCGTCGTCGCCGCCGCTGGAACCGCCCTGCCGGACGATGATGCCCACGCCCACGCCCACGAACACGGCGCCCAGCAGGGCGGCCGCCAGCGGGTGGGCTGAGAGGTCGGGCAGCATGGGCGGGAACTGCTCCCACAGCTTGTAGAACAGGGACACGCTGAGGGTGGACACCACCGAGATCTTGATGAACCGGCCGCCCAGATACTTGAAGGCCAGCAGGTAACAGGTGAGGTCCAGCACCGGGGTGATGAACGCGGGGGATACCCCCAGCCAGTGCTCGATCAACAGCATCAGGCCCATGACGCCGCCCTCGGTGATGCCGGTCTGCTGATGGATGTTGTGGATGCCGAAGGTGCAGATCATCGCGCCCAGCACGATCAGGCCCACCCGCCGCAGCGTCAGGCCGTCCAGCAGACGGCGGCCCAGACCGGCGGCGGTGGTTTTCAGATTGCGAGACATAATAAACTCCTCTTGCTTTTTCAAATGATTTCTGTACACTGTTAGTATAAACGATATAGTAACTATAGTGTCAAGGGGGCACGGTATGGAAAAGAAAGACAACCTGTTCTCCATCGGCGAGGTGGCGAAGTACCAGAATATCTCCAAACAGACCCTGATCTTTTACGACAAGGCGGGGGTGTTCCGCCCCGCCTGGGTGGACCCGGCCAACGGCTACCGCTACTACAGCGCCAGCCAGCTGGACTATCTGGACACCATCCTGATCATGAAGCAGATCGGCTTTTCCCTTCAGGAGATCAAAGACCATATGCAGCACTACGATCTGGACAGCAGCCTGGCCATGCTCCGCCGCCAGCTGGACGTGATCGACCAGAAGGTGGCCGGGCTGAAACAGGTCCGCCGCCGGGTGCAGAACCGCTGCGACCAGATGGAGGCCGCCCGGGCCCACTGCGCGCCCGGCCAGCCGGGGATCGAGCTGGAGGACGCCCCCGAACAGGAGCTGTTCTGCCTGCCGGTGGAGCCGCCCTATACCATGCGGGAGATCAGCATTGCCACCAAGCAGTGCTTTGCCCGCGCCGCGGCCGGGGCTCTGCCGGTGTTCTATCAGTGCGGGGTGGTGGTGCCGCTGGAAAAGATCCGCGCCGGGCAGTACACCGAGGCGGCCCTGGCCTTCCTGCCGATGGAGCGGGCGGGGCAGGAAAGCTGTGTCCGGCGGCTGCCGGCGGGGCGGCGGGCCTGCATCTACCATGTGGGCGATTACCTCTCGGTGGGCCGCTCCTACGAAAAGCTGCTGGCCTGGTGCGGGGAGCAGGGGCTGCGCGTCTGCTCCGACTCCTACGAGTTTTGCATCAACGACTACCTGACCACCCACGACGAGAGCGAATATATCACCAAAATAGCTTTTTATGTAGAACAGACATAAAGAGAGGCCCCGCTGGGCGTTTTCTTCCCGGCGGGGCCTGTGCTGTTATTCGGCTGTGTGGGAGAAGCGGCGGCCGGAAGGAGCCTGCTCCGGCTCGGGCGGGACGGGGCGCGGGGTGAGCCGCACTTCAGTTACGCGGCGGCGGGCCGCATGGGTGACCACGCCTGTGTAATGGCCCAGCTGGAAGCCGTCCCCCACCTTGGGCAGGTGGCCGGTCAGGTCCTGCAGCAGGCCGTTGACGGTGTTGGAGTCGGTCTCCTGGGGCGGGATGTCCAGCTTTTCGTACAGGTCGTCCACGCTGGCGGTGCCGGCCACCAGCCAGCTGCCGTCCTTCTGGGGGCGGAAGTCCTCGACGGCCTCGTCGTGCTCGTCCCAGATCTCGCCCACCAGCTCTTCCAGGATGTCCTCCAGGGTGATGATGCCCTCGGTGCCGCCGTACTCGTCCACCACCACCGCCATGTGGTGGTGCTCTTCCCGGAAGGTGCGCAGCATGGAGGAGATCTTGGTGGTGCCGGTGGTGAACAGGGCCGGCGTCACCAGCGCGTGCAGGGAGGTGTGGCCCCGCATCCGCGCCTTGGAAAAGTCTTTTTCGTGGACCACGCCCACGATGTCGTCGATGGTGCCGTGGTAGACCGGCAGGCGGGAGTAGCCCGTCTCGGCAAAGACCTCGGCCAGCTCGTCAAAAGAGACGGTGTCCTTGACGGCCACCACGTCCACACGGGGGGTGAGGATCTCGCCCACTTCCACGTCGTCAAACTCGATGGCGCTGCGGATCAGTTCGCCCTCGCGGTCGGTCAGCTCGCCTTCGCTCTCCGCCTCCGACACCATGGTGATGAGCTCGCCTTCGGTGATGGAATCGGGCTCGGCCTTGCTGTGGAAACAGTGGGTGACCAGCTTGTTCCACAGGCCGAACAGGCCGGTGAGGGGGGTGAGCAGGGGGATGAAAAAGCGCATGGCCGGCACCGACGCGGTGGCCACCTTTTCGGGGATCTCACGAGCCATGCTGCGGGGCCCGATCTCGCCGAACAGCAGGATGACCACCGCCAGCACCACCGCTGAAACGATGGTGCCCCGCAGGGCCCCCAGGGGCCGGATCAGGAGCAGGACGCCCAGGGAGGCGGCTGCCAGGTTGGCGATGGTGTCGCCTACCAGGATGGTGGAAAAGAGCTTGTCGTGCTGCTGCGCCATGGCCAGCACCCGCGCGGCGGCTGCGTCCCCGTCCTCGGCGCGGCTCTTGAGCCGGATCTCGTTCAGGGAGGAAAAGGCGGTCTCGACGGCCGAGAAAAAGCCCGACAGGGCGATCAGGGCCACCATCACCGCGAGGGCCAGAATACTGCCATCGTCCATAATGGATAGATCAACTCCACTTTCTTGATTTGGTTTGGATACAAAAAAGCGCCTTCCACCGCCGGCTTCCGACGATGGAAAGCGCTTTCTAGCTCTTATGATAGCATACTCGGGCGGCGGTTGCAAGCAAAACGCAGATTTTGACCGCCGCTTTACCCCGCGTTTACGCCAGGGTGAAGCTGCTGCCGTCCCAGTCCACCGTCAGCGTAGAGCCCTCGGCAAAGTTGCCGGCGATGATGGCCTTGGCCACGATGGTCTCGATCCGGCTCTGGATGAACCGCTTGATGGGCCGTGCGCCGTAGACGCTGTCGTAGGCGGCGTCCAGGATGGCGTCGCAGGCCGCGTCGGTGACTTCCAGCTTGAGGTGCTTGCCCTCGTCCATGCGGCGGCGCAGGTCGGCCAGCTGCAGGTGGACGATCTGACGGGCTTCGTCCTTGGTCAGGCTCTTGTAGTAGACGATCTCGTCCAGACGGTTGAGGAACTCGGGGCGGAACTTGGTCCGCAGCAGGGCGTCGATCTGCTGGCGGGCCTCCGCACTCAGCTCGTTGGAGCCGGAAGCGCGGCGCTGCTCCAGGTCGTTCAGGATGATGTCGCTGCCGAGGTTGGACGTCAGGATGATGATGGTGTTCTTGAAGTCCACCGTCCGGCCCTGGCTGTCGGTGATGCGGCCGTCGTCCAGCACTTGCAGCAGGATGTTGAACACGTCGGGATGGGCCTTTTCCACCTCGTCGAACAGCACCACGCTGTAGGGTTTGCGGCGGACCGCCTCGGTCAGCTGGCCGCCCTCCTCATAGCCGACGTATCCCGGAGGCGCGCCGATCAGGCGGCTGACGCTGAACTTCTCCATATATT